>Ga0207679_10000017_pt1 | contig 253004 bp, 220 predicted proteins | sample KBSC73metaG_FD_184320 | JGI IMG/M metagenome (GOLD analysis project Ga0207679, IMG submission 184320) | Corn rhizosphere microbial communities from Kellogg Biological Station, Michigan, USA - KBS C7-3 metaG (SPAdes) (version 2) | ecosystem: Host-associated > Plants > Roots > Rhizosphere >...
TCTGGGCTTCGATGAACTGAAGCAGGTCGCTGTCGAATCTTGCGTAACTCTTTGTTTACCAAGGAGTTTTCCGTTTCGACTGCGCCGGAAGTGGGGCGAATTATAGACTTCCAGAATCTGCCGTCAAGCGTTAATTACGCTTTTGTCGCAGAAGGTGCTTTTTTCGCAATAAGGCGGGGAATTCGACGGGCTACTGGCGGTATCCGCAATACGAGAAGCAACGCGCCAATAGCCGCATAGATAGACCACTCTTTCAGATCGGCCCGTACAATCCACAGCATGTGCAGTAAGCCGAGCCCGAGAATCACGTACACAAGGCGATGCAGCTTCTTCCAACGACTACCTAGCCGGCGTTGACTATAGCGATTCGAAGTAACTGCCAGCATCAGCAGAGAGAGGAACCCCAACGCACCTACAATAATGTAAGGCCGCTTGCGCAACTCCACACCCAACTGCGACCAATCAAGGCCCAGGACAAATACGCAATACGCTGCCAGGTGCAGCACTACATAAGCAAAACACCACAACCCCAGCTGGCGGCGTACGACTATCCATCCCGCCCAACCGCTCAACTTCTGCAACGGCGTCATTGCGAGCGTGATCAGCAGCAGGATCAAGGTCCCTAACCCCAACCGATCAACCAGCACTTTCCCTGGATCCGGCCCCAGAGCAAAGCTCCATGCTTCATATAGCCAGAACAGGGGCCACACCATGATGGACAGGAATACGCCGATGCGCCAAATCGGATAACGCATCAGTAGTTCTTCCGTAAATCGAGGCCGGTATATAAAGAGGCGACCTCATCCGAGTAACCATTGAACATCTGCGTCTCGCGCACATTCGGACTGAACAAGCCACTCGGCAGACGACGCTCCCGCGCTTGCGTCCACCGAGGATGGTCGACTGTAGGGTTCACATTCGCATAGAACCCATATTCGTCTGACGCGATGCTCTGCCACGTGGTCTTGGGCTGCTCGCTCACCAGGCTGATTCGCACAATGGACTTCACGCTCTTGAAACCATATTTCCACGGCACCACCAGACGCAAGGGCGCGCCATTCTGATTGGGCAATTCTCGTCCATACATCCCCACCGCAAGGATCGCCAACGGATTCATTGCCTCATCCAGGCGTAGCCCTTCGACATAGGGCCAGTCGATCAAGGCGAAACTTGAACGCTGCCCCGGCATGCTCTTGGGGTCCTGGAGCGTTTCAAAGCGGATGTACTTGGCCCTGGAGGTTGGCTCAACCTGTTTGAGCAAAGCAGATATAGGAAAGCCAATCCATGGAATGACCATCGACCACGCCTCGACACAGCGCAGACGATAGATACGCTCTTCCAACAGGTAAGGCTTCATGAAGTCTTCCAGGGCATAACGCCCAGGCTTCGCGACCTCGCCATCAATCACAACACTCCAGGGCTCAGTCTTGAGTGACCCCGCATTGGATGCTGGATCCCCCTTATCCGTACCGAACTCATAGAAGTTGTTGTAGTGGGTCGCATCCTTGAACGGGGTGATAGCCTCGTCCTTTACCGTCACCGCCTGCCATTTCGTAGCAGTCAGTTTCTCGGCAAACCAACCTGGAGCCTTACCCGGCTCGACATCGGCATAACGCGCGGGTTCGCCAGCACTCGCCCAACGCGGCAGGCTACTGGCAGCAACACCCGCCAGCGCACCACCGAGCAAGCTGCGGCGGGATAGGTAGAAAGACTCAGGCGTGACATCCGATTCGTGGCAATCGGACGCTTTAGGCAATTTGATTAACATGGCAACTCCGCAGCATTGGAGAACTGATGCACCAATAGACTGCGGAGTATGGGGGAAATTACATTAAGGCAACGTTTTGTCCCGACGCAGATGCAGCAGATACTGAATCGGGCCGGAGGCCGCATAGACAAGGAACGCCAGCAGCAGGATACGCGGCGGATCACTGAAGACGACCGCAAACACCAGCACCACCACCAGAATCGCAACGAAAGGCACCCTCCCCTTCAGGTCGAACTCCTTGAAGCTGTTGTACTTGATGTTACTGACCATCAGCATGCCGGCCGCCGCAACCATCAAGGCCACCAGGAACGACATCTTCGACCCCTGGATACCGTAGTCACTGAACGCCCAGACGATACCCGCCACGACACCGGCAGCAGCAGGGCTGGCCAAGCCAATGAAGTAACGCTTGTCAGCCTTACCGACCTGGGTATTGAAACGCGCCAGACGCAACGCAGCCCCAGCAACATAGATGAAAGCAACCATCCAGCCGACCTTGCCCATATCGCCCAGCGCCCAAGCGAACGCCAGCAACGCCGGAGCGACGCCAAAGGCCACCATGTCCGACAGCGAGTCATACTCGGCACCGAAGGCACTTTGGGTATTGGTCATACGGGCCACGCGCCCATCCAGGCCGTCGAGCACCATGGCCACGAAGATTGCGATGGCGGCAAAACCGAAGTATTTGCTCGCACTTGCGGCATCACCAGCAGCCAGGGCGCTTTGGGCACTCATGGAGTTGATGATGGAATAGAAACCGGCAAACAGGTTCGCCGTGGTGAACAGGTTGGGCAGAAGATAGATGCCACGATGCCGGACCTTGCGGCCTTCAGCGTCATGCCCTTCTTCGACATGCTCATCGATCGGTAGCAGGCTTTCGGCGTCAGAAGCCTGGCTTGGCTCTTCGGGACGTTCGCTCATGGACTTTACCTTGCAACGGTGTGAAAAAATTCGACAAATACTTGCGGCGAGTGTTCGCCCGCAAACGATGCAGCTTTATACCAGAACCAGGCTCCCAAACGAAAAAACGCGGCCTAAGCCGCGTTTTCCCTTGATGCGTACGACTTAGTTCTTGGCTTTGTCGACGATCTTGTTGGCACCGATCCACGGCATCATGGAGCGCAGTTGCTCGCCGATGACTTCAATACCGTGAGCGGCATTGTTACGACGCTTGGCGGTCATCGAAGGGTAGCCGGTGGCACCTTCGCTGATGAACATTTTGGCGTATTCGCCGTCCTGAATACGTTTCAGGGCGTTACGCATAGCCTGACGGGACTCGGCGTTAATCACTTCCGGGCCAGTCACGTATTCGCCGTACTCAGCGTTGTTGGAGATCGAGTAGTTCATGTTGGCGATACCGCCTTCGTACATGAGGTCAACGATCAGCTTCAGTTCGTGCAGGCATTCGAAGTAGGCCATTTCCGGCGCGTAGCCAGCTTCAACCAGCGTTTCGAAACCGGCCTTGACCAGCTCAACGGTACCGCCGCACAGAACGGCTTGTTCGCCGAACAGGTCGGTTTCAGTCTCGTCCTTGAAAGTGGTTTCGATGATGCCGGTACGACCGCCACCCACGCCAGCAGCGTAGGACAGCGCAACGTTTTTGGCATTGCCCGAGGCGTCCTGGTAGATAGCGATCAGGTCAGGGATACCGCCACCTTTGACGAACTCGGAACGCACAGTGTGACCCGGTGCTTTCGGCGCGATCATGATCACGTCCAGGTCGGCGCGTGGCACGACTTGGTTGTAGTGAATCGCGAAGCCGTGGGAGAAGGCCAGGGTGGCGCCCTTCTTGATGTTCGGCTCGATTTCGTTCTTGTACAGCGCGGACTGGAACTCGTCCGGGGTCAGGATCATGACCAGGTCGGCAGCCGCAACAGCGGAAGCAACGTCGGTCACTTTCAGGCCATGGGCTTCAGCCTTGGCAACAGTGGCCGAGCCTTTACGCAGGCCAACAGTCACGTCAACGCCGGAATCTTTCAGGTTGCACGCCTGGGCGTGACCTTGGGAACCGTAGCCAATGATGGCGACTTTCTTGCCCTGGATGATCGACAGGTCACAATCTTTATCGTAATAAACTTTCATGAGGTTCCTCTATATATCCAGGCCGTGAGGCCATTCACTAATTTGGGTTAGATGCTGAGTACTTTGTCGCCACGGGCAATCCCGGTGACACCACTGCGTACGGTTTCCAGAATCGAGGCCGTCCCGATCGACTGGATGAAGCTATCCAGTTTGTCGCTCGTACCGGTCAGTTGAACGGTATAAACGCTGGCGCTCACATCGACGATCTGCCCGCGATAAATATCGGTAGTCCGCTTGATCTCGGCACGTTGAGCACCCGTAGCCTTGACTTTAACCAGCATCAGCTCGCGCTCGATGTGGGCACTTTCCGACAGGTCGACCAGCTTGACCACTTCGATCAGCTTGTTGAGGTTCTTGGTGATCTGCTCGATCACCTCATCGTGGCCAACGGTGGTCAACGTCAGGCGCGACAGGGTCGGGTCCTCGGTCGGCGCCACGGTCAGGCTTTCGATGTTGTAGTTGCGTTGCGAAAACAGACCGACAACACGAGACAGAGCGCCGGGTTCGTTCTCCAGAAGCAGGGAGATAATATGCCGCATGATTAAGTACGCTCCGTCTTGTTCAGCCACATGTCGCGCATAGAGCCGTCTTTGATCTGCATCGGGTAGACGTGCTCACTGGTATCCACCTGAATATCGATGAACACCAGACGATCTTTCATGGCGAACGCCTCTTCCATTTTCGGCTTCAGATCTTTCAAGTCAGTGATGCGCATGCCGACGTGGCCATAGGCTTCAACCAATTTGACAAAATCCGGCAGCGATTCCATGTAGGAATGGGAGTGACGGCTGTTGTAACTCATGTCCTGCCACTGACGAACCATGCCCAGCACGCCGTTGTTCAGGCAGACAATCTTCACCGGAAGACCATACTGCAGGCACGTCGACAGTTCCTGAATGTTCATCTGGATACTGCCTTCACCGGTGACGCACGCGACGTCAGTCTCCGGGAAGCTCAATTTCACACCCATGGCCGCAGGAAAACCAAAGCCCATCGTGCCCAGGCCACCGGAGTTGATCCAACGATTGGGCTTGTCGAACTTGTAGTACTGCGCGGCGAACATCTGGTGCTGGCCCACATCGGAGGTCACAAAGGCGTCGCCCTTGGTCACTTCGCACAGGGTCTCGATCACGGTTTGTGGCTTGATGATGCTGCCGTCGCCCTTGTCGTAAGGGAACAAGCCGCGATCACCGCGCCATTCGTCGATCTGCTTCCACCAGCTGGCAACCGACTCCTTGTTTGGCGTTTCGCCGATGTCCTTGAGCGCGGCGACCATTTCGGTCAACACGCTCTCTACAGGTCCCACGATCGGCACGTCGGCCTTGATGGTCTTGGAGATGGACGCCGGATCGATGTCGATATGGATGATCTTGGCGTTCGGGCAAAATTTGCTCGCGCCATTGATCACACGGTCATCGAACCGCGCGCCCACGGCCAGGATCACGTCGGCGTGGTGCATGGCAAGGTTGGCGGTGTAGCTGCCGTGCATGCCGAGCATACCGACGAACTGACGGTCCGTTCCCGGGAATGCGCCGAGGCCCATCAGGGTGTTGGTGACCGGCAGGTTAAGCAGCTTGGCCAGTTCGGTCAGCGGTGCAGAACCGCCGCCCAGGATCACGCCACCGCCCGAGTAAAGCACAGGGCGCTTGGCCGCCAGGAGCATTTCTGCCGCCTTGCGAATTTGCCCCGAGTGCCCACGAACAGCCGGGCTGTAGGAGCGCAGCTTGGCTTTCTTGGGGAATACGTATTCGAATTTCTCAGCCGGGTTGGTCATGTCTTTCGGGATATCGACCACCACAGGACCCGGGCGACCGGACTGCGCGAGGTAGAAGGCCTTCTTCATGACTTCCGGGATTTCCGAGGCATGCTTGATCATGAAGCTGTGTTTCACGATCGGCCGGGAGATACCGATCATGTCGGTTTCCTGGAATGCATCGGTACCAACCATGGTGCTAGCGACCTGGCCGGAAATGATCACCATCGGGATGGAGTCCATATAAGCAGTCGCAATGCCGGTAATGGCATTGGTTGCGCCTGGGCCGGACGTGACCAGTACCACGCCGGCTTTACCGGTGGCACGGGCATAACCGTCAGCCATATGGGTCGCAGCCTGTTCGTGGCGGACCAGGATGTGGGTAACAGCCGGCTCCTTGAACAGTGCGTCGTAGACATGCAGCAGAGCACCACCTGGGTACCCGTAGATATAGTCGACGCCTTCGTCACGCAAAAAGCGGACGAGCATCTCACCGCCAGATAAAAGCTCCACGTTGTTCACCTCTAAAACGCCAGAATACCGTCCGTTGAAAACCGACGGGTCTTAATAGGTTTACTTCTCAACAGAGCATGAGCGACGGTGGTCGCCGACTACGTCAGCACTGACTGAGCAAGTATTGGGATCGTCCCAAGTGTTGCGGGCTTTTCCCACCCAGCGCGAGGTAACGCGTTGCGGGTGTAACAGGTCGGCGCGGATGTGCGCCTCATGATCTGCTGAGCGGGCCTGCTTCTGGCAGTCCCGATACAGCGGACTTTGGATTCTTCTGTTTCAGGCCCTTCAAGTCAAGCAATAATTGCGCTTTTTTCCAACTAAGCGCATGAGAACGCAGAAGAAAGGCCTTTGAGGAGGGATAAAACTCGCCTGAATGTCGTCAAGCGGTAGAAATGTGCGCAAGACTGCCGGAAAAGCCGGCAGCCATGCAATTAACGAGCGTCGACGATCAATTGGTCGAACTTTTTCAGCGCATTGCGCAAGCCAAGGCTCTCAAGCGGGCGATCGGCGTAAACCATCTCCGCCATCTCCAGGATCCCTGATGCATTGGGCAATGGCAGATCCTGCTCGAGGATCTGCTTCATGCGCACCAGGAAGATCCATTGCAGCCACTGGTGAAAGTCCAGCGTATCCACCGAAAAGGGCTCGACACTGCTCAGAGCCTCAGCACTGGGGGACTTTTCGTCCCACCATCCCTGCGTGCGCAATTCGCGCTCAATCAGCAATAACTGTTCGGCAATTGCTGGAAAACGCGCATCCATCAGAGGCTGACCTTGGCTTTTTGCCGAGCCTGCGCAGCGCCGGCAGCATCACCTTGTGCGGCACGAGCATCACCGATCAAGGCCCACAGGCTGGCTTGCAGGTCAGGACGACCGTTCGCCAGGGTGAGGCCACGACGGGCGAACTGCTCGGCTTGCGGTGCATCGCCCTGGGCCATGCGTACCTGGGCCAGGCGATACAGCACTTGCGGTTCGCGTGGCGCTACGCGCTGGGCACGCTCGAGGCTCGACGATGCGCCATTCAGGTCGCCACCGGCCTGTTGCTGTTGCGCGGTGGTCAGCAACGCCAGCACCGGGCCATCCAGTTGCTCGTCAGCGGACAGGCCGCCGGCGCTCGAGGACGACGGAATACCGCTTGGCGTCGAAGGCATGTTGTAGGTGCCTTGGTTGATCGGTGCCGTTTGGATCGGCGTGGAATCAATCGGCCCCGACGTACTTGGGCCAGGCGTCCAAGGTTCCGCGCTGATCGGTGCCGCCGTTGCCGCGCCGGCACCTGGCACCATCACCACCACGCCCGAATCCTGTGGGACGGCCTGGGTTGCGGCTTGTACGGGGCGCTTGGTCACGGTCTGACGGAACCCGCCATTGGCCGAGATCCGGTCGTTATTGGAAACGGCCGTGCTCGAGTCCACCACGGGAATGGAACCGCGCTGCACGCTGGAGCAGCCGCCGAGCAAAGCCAGAGCTGTAATAGCTGGAATCCACCACTTGTTCACTTGAAACCCTCTTTGCTTAATTCATCCAGCCCTTGACCCAATCCATCACCGATTCCGCGTCAGCAGGGGCACTGCCACCGCACGCAGCACCGGGTGGTGGTTCGCTGCCGCGAATATACGGCATCTGCACCGCGCCCGGACAGTTGGCATCGGAGCCCTGGCCGGTATGCGGATCAATCCAGGCCTGCACGATATTGTCCGGCTGCGGCATATTCAGCGGCAGCGGATCAGCCTTGCGCATGAAACTGGTCCAGACTTGCAGCGCACCGGTCGCACCAGTAAACGGCGTCTTGCCATTATCATCACGCCCCAGCCACACCACGGCCAGCACATCCTGGCCAAAACCGGCGAACCAGCTGTCACGGGAGTCGTTACTGGTACCGGTCTTGCCGGCCAGCGTCAGGTTCGACGGCAGCACTTTATAGACAGAGCTGCCGGTACCTTCACGCATCACACGTTGCATACCGTTCTGGATCAGGTAGATGGAGCCCGCATCGAAACGCTGCTGTATCTGGAATGGATAGCGCTTGAGCGGCTCGCCTTCGGCTGTCAGCACACTGCGAATGCCGCGCATCGGCGTATTGAAACCACCGTTGGCGAGGGTCTGGTACATGGTCGCCACTTCCATCGGCGTCATCGCACCGGCCCCCAGCAGCATCGATGGGAAGGCCGGGAATTCACGGGTAATGCCCAGGCGTGCCAGTGTCTTGAGAACATTCGGCACCCCCACTTCAAGACCCAGCCGCGACGTGGAAATGTTGTAGGAATGCGCCAAGCCCTGGTACAGGAAGATCGTGCCATGGGAGCGGCGATCGAAGTTCTGCGGCGTCCACACCTGGCCATCGGCACCTTTGACAGACAGCGGGTCATCCGACAGCCAACTGGTCAGCGTGTATTTGCTCGGTTTTTCCAACGCCGTCAGGTAGACCGCCGGCTTGACCAGCGAGCCGATGGGGCGCACGGCATCGAGGGCGCGGTTGAAACCAGCGAAACTGGCCTGGCGACTGCCGATCATCGCCTGGACTTCGCCGGTTTCCGGGTTAGTCACGACCATGGCCGCTTCGACTTCGTCGGAGCCTTTACGGCCTGTCAGGCGTTTGAAGGTGTCGTTGACCGACGCTTCGGCCTTCATCTGCAGGATCGGATCGAAACTGGTGAAGATCCGCAGGCCCTCTTCGGTCAAGTCTTCGTCGCGGTAGTCTTCACGCAGTTGACGCTTGACCAGGTCGATAAAGCCAGGGAAGGAGCTGTCGGCCAGCTTGCCGCGAGTGGTCACACCCAGTGGCATTTTCTTCGCTGCGGCGACTTGTTCGGCCGTGGCCACGCCCTGCTGCTCCAATACATCGAGCACCAGGTTGCGGCGTTCGAGCGCACGCTCAGGATTACGACGCGGGTTGTAGTAGGAAGGCCCCTTGACCATCCCCACCAACAACGCAACCTGATGCAGCTTCAGCTCGGAGAGTGGCTGGCCGAAAAAGAACTGGCTGGCCAGACCGAAACCGTGCACCGCGCGCTGACCATCCTGGCCGACGAATACCTCGTTGAGGTAAGCCTCGAGGATTTCCTGCTTGCTGTAGTGCAGCTCCAGCAGCATCGCCATCATGGCTTCGGTCAGTTTGCGGGTAAGGCTGCGCTCGTTGGTCAGGTAGAAGTTCTTCACCAACTGCTGGGTCAGCGTACTGCCGCCCTGGGTCATTTTGCCGCCGGAGGTGTTGACCCAGATGGCACGGGCAATCGACTTCGGCGAGACGCCCCAATGGCTGTAGAAATCGCGGTCCTCCACAGCGACCAGGGTTTCCAGCAGGTACGGCGGCACCTGATCAAGCTTGATCAGGATACGATCTTCAAGGTTCTTCGGGTAAATCCCGCCGATCATCAGGGGTTCCAGGCGAACCACCGGCAGTTTGGAGCCATTGAGTGACGACAGCTCGGCCACATAGTCGCCGGAAAAACGCACCCGCACCGGCTGGGCTTTTTCCAGGCCCTCATAGAACTGGAAGCCACGGGTATTCAAATCGACAGTGTTACCGCTGACGGCTGCCGCGCCAGGCCCGTTACTCACGGGTTCGCGGCGGTAGCCCAAGGCGTCGAGTTCGGTAAGGAAGTCATCCTTGCTCAGCTTCTGGCCGGTGAACAGCTCCAAGGGGCGGGCATACACCTTGGCCGGGATAGTCCAACGCTTGCCGGAGAATTTCTCCTGGACCACAGCGTCGAGATATACCGCGAAGCCGGCGAGCACGACGAGGCCCACAAGGCTGAGCTTGAGCGCCCAGCCCAGCCATGGGCGCAGGCCGCGGGAAGGAGGTTTTTTACGGGAACGGGGAGATCGGGATCGAGTCATGGCGGCGGATTATACGCACTTTATTGATGATCAACATGAGCCGGACAGCGGTTTGCACGACCGTGCGTAGCGGCCATAATGCCTGCCATGAATTTCCCAAGACTCTGAAGGATCGCCCGTGAGCCAGTCCCTGATCACCGCCCTGCAAAACCCGGCCCTATACCCCCATCCAGTCGAAGCGTTTCAAGTCATCGAGACCCATATTTCATGGGTGATACTGACCGGCCCCTACGCCTACAAACTGAAGAAGCCAATGAACTTCGGCTTTCTGGACTTCACCGACCTGAAGGATCGCGGTCATTTCTGCCGGGAAGAGCTGCGCCTCAACCAGCGCCTTACCCAAGATTTGTATCTTGAAGTGTTGCCAATTACCGGCACTGCCGAAGCACCGCAATTGGGCGGTGAAGGCCCGGTGATCGAATACGCGCTGAAAATGCGCCAGTTCCCACAGAGCCAGCTGCTCAGCACCCTGCAAGCCAATGGCGAGTTGACCAGCGCGCACATCGATGAAATGGCCAAGCAAATCGCGCACTTTCATCTCACGGCCCCCAAAGTCCCCCAAGATCACCCGGCCGGCACCCCAGACGAAGTGATGGCGCCCGTACGGCAAAACTTTGAACAGATCCGCCCATTCCTCAGCGACAAGGCCGACCTGGTGCAACTTGAAGCCCTTCAAGCCTGGGCCGAAAGCAGCTTCGAGCGCCTCAAGCCCCTACTTGCACAACGCAAGCTCGATGGTTTCACCCGCGAGTGCCACGGTGATATCCACCTCGGCAACGCCACCTTGATCGATGGCCATGTGGTGATCTTCGACTGCATCGAGTTCAACGAGCCGTTCCGCTTCACCGATGTGTATGCCGACACCGCCTTCCTGGCCATGGACTTGGAAGACCGCGGCCTCAAATCCCTGGCGCGCCGTTTTATCAGCCAGTATCTGGAACTGACCGGCGACTATCGCGGCCTTGAAGTGCTGAACTTCTATAAAGCGTACCGTGCACTGGTACGCGCCAAGGTTTCGCTGTTCAGCATGCCAAGCGAAGCAGACCCGGTGCGCCGCGCCACCACCCTGCGCCAGTACCGCAACTATGCCAACCTGGCAGAAAGCTATAGCACCATTCCCTCACGTTTCCTGGCCATTACCCATGGCGTGTCAGCGGTCGGCAAAAGCCATGTAGCAATGCGCCTGGTGGAAGCGCTGGGCGCCATTCGCCTGCGCTCGGACGTGGAACGCAAGCGCTTGTTTGGCGAGCAACAAGTGGAAAACACCCCACAGGCCGGCATCTATGCCGCCGATGCGAGTGCAAAAACCTACGCGCGCCTGAACGAGATGGCCGATACCATCCTGCGGGCCGGCTTCCCGGTGGTGCTGGATGCCACCTTCTTGAAGCGCGACCAGCGCGACGCCGCGGCCAAGGTCGCCGAAGCGACCGGCGCGCCCTTCCTGATCCTGGACTGCAACGCACCACAAGCCGTCATCACCAGTTGGCTGGCTCAACGTCAGGCCGATAAAAACGACCCTTCCGACGCCACCCTGGCTGTTATCGAAGAACAGCAAGCCCATCGCGACCCACTCACGGCCGAGGAGCTACTCCTGAGCAAGCGCGTCGAAACCAATGAAAGTGGGACACTGGACGCATTGGTAGCGCACATCCGTCAGCGCCTGCCGGGCTTGTAAGAAAAAATTCTTGGCTGCGTCGTCGTCTTCGGCGCGCAACCAGGGAATAGTGGCACTATAATGGCGTCATAAATCCAACAGGTATCGACATCATGAGTCAGCCGAAGCTTCTCGATACACCGCTCTACTCGCTCCTGCATAAAGACGATATCCGAGGCTTCAATCAGGAACGTCCCAAAGACGGCGTTATCGACATGCGTGGTGGCGACTTCCGAGGTTTGGACCTGCGTGACCTGAACGCCGCAGGGGTAGATTTCACCGACGCGTACTTCCGCTCTGCCGACTTGCGCGGCCTGGACTTGCGCGACTGCTCACTGGAGGGCGCCAGCCTGGCCCATGCGCAGATTTCGGGGACCTACTTTCCGCCTGAATTGACTGCCGATGAGATCCTCATGTCGGTCAACTTTGGCACGCGCCTGCGCTACCGCACCAAGTAATCCCCTGCCCCAACCCCGGCTGCGCATACAGCGTGCCGGGGCTTCACGCCTGCCCGCCGTCAAAAACCTCGCCCCATTCTTATAAGCTTTTGCGCCGTTCCTGGCCAAAGAACTACGCTTTTCCTACTGAACGCTACACTCCTTTCAGACTTGCCTGGTCACGATACCCACCGCACCATTCGGCCGTCGCAAGGAGGCTTGATGAACGATGAGCTGCAACACCTTAAAAACCTTGGCAAGACGTCGGCGCAGTGGCTGCATGCGGTGGGTATCCACAGCGCATCCGACTTGCGCCGCCTGGGAGCTGTGGATGCTTATCGAGCGGTACGCACCCGAGGGTTCCGCGCATCCAAAGTATTGCTGTATGCAATCGAAGGGGCATTGATGGATGTGCACTGGAACGACCTCCCTGCCGAGCGCAAGGAAGCGTTGAACCGTCAATTGGACGCTATTTCCACACGCCAGAAAAATTAGACCGGCAAGCCCATACAGTATCTACAGGCTTTTCGAACGCGGGTTTGAGAAAAGCACGAGAGCCAGCAAAAACAAATGTTGACTCTCAAATGAGAATCGTTATGATTATCACAACTGGTCGCGAGATCAGCCGATAACTGAAAGACCATTGGTTCGGACTCTCAGATTATCTCCTCATCAGGCTAATCACGGTTATTTGACCCGGCTTTTGCCGGGTCTTTTTTTGCCTGCGAAAAGACGCTGACAACCACCCCGACTTCAACGCGCAATAATCAACGGATGCCCACGCTCCGGGTGGAGCTGCACCAATACATCCAAACCGAATACCGCTTTAAGCGGCTCAGGTCGCATCACCCGTGCCGGAGTGTCCAGTGCATGCGGACGCCCTTGGGACAGCAACAAGATCCGGTCACAGTAACGCGCCGCCAGATTCAGATCATGGAGAATCACCAGCACAGCCGCGCCCCGATCGGCGAATGTCCGTATCGCCTGCAAGGTGGTGTGTTGGTGCAAGGGGTCCAGCATCGACGTCGGCTCATCCAACAACAACGTCTGCCCCTCCTCGCCCGGCCATAATTGCGCCATGACTCGCGCCAAATGCACACGCTGGCGTTCGCCGCCCGACAAGGCCAGGTAGCTGCGGCCGCTCAAATGCCCGACATCCGCGGCCTGCAGCGCTGCCTGGATAATCTCCTCATCACGCACCCGTCCGGTCTGATGGGGCAAGCGCCCCATGCCTACCACCTCTTCGACGCGGAAGGCGAAGTCCAAGGTCGAACTTTGCGGCAATACCGCCAGGCGCTGGGCGCGCTGCGATCCGCTCCAGCCCTTCAGCTCCTGCTGATCCAGCCATACCTTGCCCTGGTCCGGCGGCAGTTCACCACACAACGCCCCCAGCAATGTGCTCTTGCCAGCACCATTAGGCCCCAGCACACCGAGCACCTGACCCGGCAACAGGTCCAGGCTGACGTCCGCCAGCACGATTTTGCGACCACGCCGTATCTGCAGCGCCTCCACCCGCAACATCAGGCGCGCCCTCGCAATAACAGATAAAGAAAGAACGGCGCGCCAATAAACGCCGTCACGATGCCGATCGGCAATTCAGCCGGCGCCAACGCCAAGCGGGCGACCAGATCCGCCAACAGCAGCAGGCTCGCACCTGCCAATATCGAGGCTGGCAACAACACCCGATGATCCGGCCCCGCCAGCAATCGCACCAAGTGCGGCACGACCAGCCCGACAAACCCAATCATTCCCGCTGCCGCCACGGCCGCTCCCACGCCGAGGGCCGTGCAAAACACCAATTCGCGCTTGAGGCGCTCTACATCAACGCCCAAGTGACTGGCTTCGGACTCACCAAGCAGCAGCGCATTCAACGCCTTCGCCCGGCGCGGCAACCACAGCGCCACACCGGCGCTCACCAGCAGCAACGGCCACAGGCGCGAGTAGCTGGCGCCATTGAGACTGCCGAGGTTCCAGAAGGTCAGGGTCCGCAGGGTGGCGTCATCCGCCAGGTAGGTGAACAAACCCACCGCCGAGCTGGCGAGGGCTGTCAGCGCGATGCCGGCGAGCAGCATCGTCGCGACGTTAGTCTGGCCGTTGCGCCGCCCCAGCCGGTAGACCAGCGCCGTGACGCCAAGCCCACCGAGAAACGCACACAGCGATAATAGATAGGGGCCGAACGCGTCCGGCAAACCGCCGAAGAACGAACCACCGACAATGGCGATGGCCGCCCCCAGCGCGGCACCGCTGGAGACCCCGACCAAACCCGGATCCGCCAACGGGTTGCGAAACAAGCCCTGCATCGCCACGCCTGACAATGCCAGCACGCCCCCCACTGCCAGGCCCAGCAACGTCCGCGGCAAGCGAATTTGCCCCAGGATCAACTCCGCCTGCTCCAATCCCTGTGCCTTGATCGGCACGCCTACCAAGCGCAACGCCGCCTTGAGCGTATCCAATAGGGGCAAGCTGACCGGCCCCAGGGCCAATGAAAGCCAGATCGCCAGTGCACACAGCAGCGCCAGCCCGATAAACAGGGCTCGCGGCTTGACCAGGGTGGTCATGGGGCCGGTTTAGCCTGGGATGGATAGAAGCCGGCGGACAACGCCGACAGGCTTTGCGGTAAACGCGGCCCGAGCCCGCCCACCAGCAGCGTCGGGTCCAGCTCAATTACCCGCCCATTCCTGGCCGCCGGGGTGGAAGCCAGTATCGGGTTCTCCTTGAACAGCGCAGCCCGTGCCGCATCGCCGCTGAGGGCGCGATCAGCGAACACCAGCACTTGCGGGCTCAGCCCCGCCAGCGACTCCACGGAAAACGGCTTATAGCCAATATGGGTTGCCAAGTTGCGCCCACCGGCCTGCCGCAGCATCCAATCAGCGGCAGTGTCCTTGCCGGCGATCAACGGCTTGCCACCCGCATTACCGAGCAGCAGCAACACACCCGGCGCCTTTTGCGTGGCCTGCGCCTTGGCAACCCAACTTTTCTGCCGACCAAGGGCCTGCTCGTATGCGACAAACAACTCGCGGCCCTTGGCCTCAGTGCCCAGCAACGTGCCCAGGTGCTCAAGGTTAGCCTTCAAGGCAGGCAAATCCGGTTGCGCCGAGAACATCTCCACCTGCACACCCGCACCGCGAATCTGCGCCAGCACCGGCGGCGGCCCCATCTCTTCAGTGCCCACCAGGATCTGCGGACGCAGGCTGAGAATGCCTTCAGCCGACAATTGCCGCTGATAGCCGATGCTTGGCAATGCCTTGAGGGACGCCGGATGCTGGCTGGTCGTATCGACGCCCACCAACTTCGATTCACCGCCCAGGGCCACGACCCACTCAGACAAGGCCCCACCGGCACTCACCCAGCGCTGGGGCAGTTCAACGGCGCATGCCACGTGATTGACCAGCAGTCCGACAACAAGCGCAATAGCGCTGGCACTCAGTCGCATAACAGGGTTTCCTTCCAAGGGCGCGGCCACTGAGCCACTCATCGATGTGACAGGTCATCTCTGCCAGGCATCGTACTGAGCGCCCAGCCAGTCATCGTGCGAAGCTGGCATTTGATAATTGTTTGCATTTGAACGTCAAGGCACTTAAGGATTGAAATGAAGTTTCTCTGCCCTTCCGTCACCCTCGCCCCCAACAGCAGCCTCGGTTTTGATATCGACGGCTGCAAGCTGCTGGCCGTGCGTCGGGACGGCGTTGCCTACTTCTACGTCAACCGCTGCCCCCATCGCGGCATTCCACTGGAATGGCAGCCCGACCATTTCCTCGACGCCAGCGCCAGCCTGATCCAGTGCACTACCCACGGCGCGCTGTTCCTGATCGAGAGCGGCGAGTGCATCGCCGGCCCCTGCGCCGGTCAAAGCCTCAAGGCTCTGGCCGGTCGAGAGGACGCACAAGGTTTGTGGGTAGAACTCTAGTCGCCAAGCAGCACGTCCAGCCGGCGGTCCACGCAAATTTCCTCGGATGTAACACGTACGCCATACGCCAGCACCTCCACGCCCGCCGCCTTGGCTTCTCGCAGGGCGGCAGCATAGGCGGCGTCGATTTCCGCGGCCGGGCGCACGGCCTCAATGCCCGAGAGATTGACGCAATACAACTGCACCGCGCGTACACCGTCCCGGGCCAAGTAGGCCAACTCCCGCAGGTGTTTCGCGCCACGCTGGGTCACTGCATCGGGAAAAGCCGCAATCGCCGAGCCGTCAAAACCCAGCGTCACACTTTTGACTTCGACATAGGCCGCGCCATCGGGGTAATCCAGGCGAAAGTCGATACGGCTTTTCTCCTGACCGTAAGGCACCTCACGCTTCAACGCAGTAAAGCCGTTCAGTTCAGTAATTACCCCCGCACGCAGCGCCTCCTCGACCAACTGGTTGGCGCGGGCGGTATTGACGCAGGCCAGGCGGCCCTGTGGCGTTTCGGCGATTTCCCAAGTCCCGGGCAGCTTGCGCTTCGGATCATTGGAACGACTGAACCAAACCTGCCCGCCTTCCACCATGCAATTGAGCATCGAACCGGTATTGGGGCAGTGAATGGTGAGCAACTCACCGGTAACGGTTTCGATATCGGTTAGGAAACGTTTGTAACGCCGGATCAACCGAGCTTCTTCGAGGGGAGGATGAAAGCGCATCAGCCTTGCCAACTCTGCAAGCCGCGGGCGATCCGTTCGACAGCTTCCTGTAGTCGATCAAGATTTTGCGTGTAGGCAAAGCGCACATGATGGCTGGCTTTATACCGGCCGAAATCCAGACCGGGCGTAAACGCGACATGCTGGGTTTCCAGGAAATGACGGCAGAACGCGAAGGCATCGCCGCCGAACGCGCTGATATCCGCGTACAAATAGAACGCACCTTCCGGCTCTATCGCAATGCCGAACCCCAACTCACGCAGTGCCGGCAGCAGGAAGTCCCGACGTCGACCGAATTCGGCGCGCCGCGCTTCCAGAATGCTCAGGGTTTGCGGGGTGAAACAAGCCAAGGCAGCGTACTGCGCCATGCTCGGCGCACTGATGTAGAGGTTCTGCGCCAGCTTCTCCAACTCGCCCACCGCATCGGGCGGCGCCACCAGCCACCCCAGGCGCCACCCGGTCATGCCGAAGTACTTCGAAAAACTATTGAGGACGAAGGCATCGTCGTCGACCTCCAGCACGCTGGCGGCATCGGTGCCATAGGTGAGGCCATGGTAGATCTCGTCCACTACCAGGTGGCCGTTACGTGCCTTGATCGCATTCGACAACCCGGACAATTCGTCACGCGTGAGGAGAGTGCCTGTCGGGTTGGCCGGAGACGCGACCAGTGCACCCACGCTGTCCTCGCTCCAGTGCCTGGCCACCAACTCGGCGGTCAATTGATAGCGAACATCGGGGCCCACCGGTACCAACTGCGCCGCGCCCTCGACCAGGCGCAGGAAGTGCCGGTTGCATGGATAGCCGGGGTCTGCCAACAGCCAGTGCTTGCCTGGATCCACCAGCAGGCTGCTGGCCAGCAACAATGCGCCGGAGCCACCAGGCGTGATCAGGATGCGCTCGGGATCGACGCTCAAGCCATAGCGTTGCTGGTAGAAGCCACTGATGGCCTGGCGCAGTTCCGGCAGGCCACGGGCGGCGGTGTAGCGGGTCTTGCCACTGGCCAGTGCGGCTTGGCCAGCCTGGATGATCGGTTCGGCAGTGGTGAAGTCCGGCTCGCCGATTTCCAGGTGGATCACATCATGGCCAGCCGCCTGCAACTCGTTGGCTCGCGCCAGCAACGCCATGACATGAAAAGGTTCGATGGCGCGACTGCGCGCACTGTAGGGCTGAGCCATTAGCCTTCCTTAACGTTAAGAACAAAATCAGGATTCTACCGAACCCCCACGCTAAAACATGCTCTATTGCCTGCTCGGCCATTCAAGAAGAGCCCGGCAAGCGCTTGCAGAACGACTAAAATCAATATCCGAGGCGATGCACACCCAACCATGGCGGGCTGCTGCAATTTGCAACCCCTGCGCGATGGGCCTCGACAACCGGGAGTGGCGCACCCTGAATCTATCTGGTAAGTTCGCCCGCTTGCAGCCGCAGGGCCGGCAGGTGTCGGTGACGTTGCAATCCTGCGCAATGGATTAGAAGAGTGAGAGGCGGTCTATTCATGTCCACCCAAGCAAAGCAACAGAGCATCAGCGGCTTCGAACCATACGTAGAGAAGAAAGGTGAAGAGTACATGGGCGAGCCCATGCGCGAGCATTTCACCAAGATCCTTAACAAGTGGAAACAGGACTTGATGCAAGAGGTCGACCGCACCGTCGACCATATGAAGGACGAAGCAGCCAACTTCCCTGATCCGGCCGACCGTGCGAGCCAGGAAGAAGAGTTCGCCCTTGAACTGCGCGCCCGGGATCGTGAGCGCAAGCTGATCAAGAAGATCGACAAGACACTGCAGTTGATCAAGGACGAAGAATACGGCTGGTGCGAATCCTGCGGCGTCGAGATCGGAATTCGCCGCCTGGAAGCTCGTCCAACCGCGGACCTGTGCGTAGACTGCAAGACCTTGGCTGAAATCAAGGAGAAACAGGTCGGCAAGTAATCCCTGCCGAACTGGACGAATGGGGCGTACAAACGCCCCATTTTTGTTTCTGGCGTTTACCGGTTTTCCAGTAGTATCCGGCCCATGACAGCCTCTACCTATATTGGGCGTTTCGCCCCTACGCCCAGCGGCCATTTGCACTTCGGCTCGCTGGTCGCCGCCCTCGCTTCCTACCTCGACGCTCGCGCCAATCACGGCCGTTGGCTGATGCGCATGGAAGACCTCGACCCTCCCCGCGAAGAGCCCGGCGCCCAGGCGGCCATTCTCCAGGCCCTTGAAAGCTATGGTTTCGAGTGGGACGGCGAACTGGTCCGACAAAGCGATCGACATGATGCCTACGCCAAAGTGCTGAACGATCTGTTCAATCATGGCCTGGCCTACGCCTGCACCTGCTCGCGCAAACAACTGGAACCTTACAACGGCATTTACCCTGGCCTCTGCCGCAATGCCGGGCACGACCAGCAAGATGCCGCCATTCGGTTGCGCGTCCCCGAGTTGGAATACCACTTTATCGACCGAGTACAGGGCGAATTCCGACAACATCTGGGCCGCGACGTAGGCGATTTCGTCATCCGCCGCCGCGACGGCCTCTACGCCTATCAGCTGGCGGTTGTCCTCGACGATGCCTGGCAGGGTGTTACCGATATCGTGCGCGGCGCCGACCTGCTGGACTCCACGCCGCGCCAGTTGTACCTGCAAGAGCTGCTCGGCCTGCGCCAGCCGCGCTATCTGCATGTACCGCTGGTCGTCCAGCCGGACGGTAACAAGCTGGGCAAGTCCTACCGTTCCCCGCCGTTGACGAAAGACCAGGCCACGCCTTTGCTGTTAAGAGCCTTGCGTGCCCTCGGCCAGCAACCCGGCGACGAACTGCTCCACGCCAGCCCACGGGAGCTGCTGGATTGGGGCATTCAACAGTGGGATGCCTCGCTGATTCCACGCACACTCACGCTGGCAGAATCGCAGTTGCGCTGAAGGCGCTTGCAGCTTGCCAGCCATCCGTTACCATCGCCGCAGTTTTTCAATCAGAGGCCAACATGTACATCTATCGATTGGTCCTGCTGCTGGTCGTCGGGATCTACCTGTTTTCCCCCGCCATCATGGATTGGTGGATCGACGCCACGGGCGCCTGGTATCGGCCTTATCTACTGTGGCTGATCCTGATCGTCGTGACCTTTATCCTGCAGAGCCAAAAAGATGCCGATGAGCTTTAGCCTCACCCAGATGCTGCTGATCAGCGCCGCCTACCTGGCTGCCTTGTTCGCAGTGGCCTGGATCAGTGAGCGCGGAATGATTCCGCGGGCGATCATTCGCCATCCATTGACCTACACCTTGTCCTTGGGCGTCTACGCCAGCGCCTGGGCGTTCTATGGCACCGTGGGCCTGGCCTATCAGTACGGCTATGGCTTCCTCTCCAGCTACCTCGGGGTGTCCGGGGCATTTCTGCTGGCGCCGGTGCTGCTGTACCCGATCCTGAAGATCACCCGCACCTACCAGTTGTCATCCCTGGCCGATCTCTTCGCCTTCCGCTTTCGCAGTACCTGGGCCGGCGCACTGACCACCATTTTCATGCTGATCGGCGTGTTGCCCCTATTGGCCCTGCAGATGCAAGCAGTGGCCGACTCCATCAGCATCCTCACTCGCGAGCCGGTGCAACATCGCGTCGCCCTGGCGTTCTGCGCGTTGATCACCCTGTTCACGATTTTCTTCGGCTCACGCCATATCGCCACCCGCGAGAAACACGAAGGCCTGGTATTTGCGATCGCCTTCGAGTCGGTGATCAAGCTGATCGCCATCGGCGGCGTTGGCCTCTACGCGCTCTACGGCGTATTCGACGGCCCGCAACAGCTGGAACTGTGGCTGCTGCAAAACCAGACCGCTCTCGCCGCCCTGCACACGCCCTTGCAGGAAGGCCCGTGGCGCACGCTATTGCTGGTGTTCTTCGCCTCGGCGATCGTGATGCCGCACATGTATCACATGACCTTCACCGAGAACCTCAACCCGCGTTCACTGGTCAGCGCCAGCTGGGGTTTGCCACTGTTCCTGCTGTTGATGAGCCTGGCCGTGCCGCTGATCCTGTGGGCTGGCCTGAAGCTGGGGGCCACTACCAACCCTGAGTATTTCACCCTCGGTATCGGCATCGCCGCCAACAGCCCGGCCCTGGCGTTGCTGGCCTATGTCGGCGGCTTATCGGCAGCCAGCGGGCTGATCATCGTCACGACGCTGGCACTCTCCGGCATGGCGCTGAACCACCTGGTGCTACCGCTGTACCAGCCCCCCGCAGAAGGCAATATCTACCGCTGGCTGAAATGGACACGCCGCGCACTGATCGTCGCGATCATCATGGCCGGCTACGGTTTCTACCTGCTGCTGGGCGCGGGGCAAGACCTGGCCAATCTCGGCATCGTCGCGTTTGTGGCCACCTTGCAGTTCTTGCCGGGCGTGTTGTCGGTGCTGTACTGGCCGACCGCCAATCGCCGTGGGTTTATCGCCGGGCTGCTGGCGGGGATCCTGGTATGGCTCGTCACCATGCTGCTACCGCTGGTCGGCAACTTGCAGGGTTTCTACATCCCGCTGCTGAACATGATCTACGTGCTGGATGACACCAGCTGGCACATGGCGGCGATTGCCTCGCTGGCCGCCAACGTATTGATGTTCACCCTGATCTCGCTGTTCACCAACGCCAGCCCGGAAGAAACCAGCGCCGCCGAGGCCTGCGCGGTGGACAATGTGCGGCGCCCGCAACGCCGAGAGCTGCATGCGGCTTCGCCCCAGGAGTTCGCCACACAACTGGCCAAACCGCTGGGGGCCAAGGCAGCGCAGAAGGAGGTCGAACAGGCGCTGCGCGATCTTTACCTGCCGTTCGACGAACGGCGCCCCTATGCGTTGCGCCGACTGCGTGATCGCATCGAGGCCAACCTGTCCGGGTTGATGGGGCCCAGCGTATCCCAGGACATGGTGGAAACCTTCCTGCCCTACAAGGCGGGTGGCGAAAACTACGTCACCGAAGACATCCATTTCATCGAGAGCCGGCTGGAGGATTACCACTCACGCCTCACCGGCCTTGCCGCCGAACTCGATGCCCTGCGCCGCTACCACCGCCAGACCCTGCAGGAACTGCCCATGGGCGTCTGCTCCCTGGCCAAGGACCAAGAGATCCTGATGTGGAACAAGGCCATGGAAGAACTCACCGGTATCGCCGCACAACGTGTAGTAGGTTCGCGCCTCAATACCCTGGGTGATCCGTGGAAAGAACTGCTGCAGGGGTTTATCAACCTGCCCGACGAGCACCTGCACAAACAGCACCTGGCCCTCGACGGCCAGACCCGCTGGCTCAACCTGCACAAAGCCGCCATCGACGAACCCCTGGCCCCCGGCAATAGTGGCCTGGTGCTGCTGGTGGAAGACTTGACCGACACCCAGATGCTCGAAGACAAGCTGGTGCACTCCGAGCGCCTGGCCAGCATTGGCCGCCTGGCTGCGGGCGTTGCCCATGAAATCGGCAATCCGATTACCGGTATCGCATGCCTCGCGCAGAACCTGCGGGAAGAGCGCGAAGAAGACGGTGAAATCATCGAGATCAGCGGGCAAATCCTCGAACAGACCAAGCGCGTATCGCGCATCGTGCAGTCGCTGATGAGCTTTGCCCATGCCGGCGCCCACCAGAACCAGGACGAGGCTGTGTGCCTGGCCGAAGTGGCGCAGGATGCCATTGGGCTGCTGGCGTTGAACCGGCGTAATTTCGAAGTACAGTTCTTCAATTTGTGCGACCCGGACCACTGGGTCGACGGTGACTCCCAGCGCCTGGCGCAGGTGTTGATCAATCTACTGTCCAACGCCCGCGATGCGTCCCCTCCCCACAGTGCGGTACGCGTCAAGAGCGAGGCTTTCGAGCACACGGTCGACCTGATCGTGGAGGACGAAGGCAGCGGCATTCCACAGAACATCATGGACCGATTGTTCGAACCCTTCTTCACCACCAAGGACCCAGGTGAAGGTACCGGTCTGGGCCTTGCACTGGTCTATTCCATCGTTGAAGAGCATTATGGACAAATCACCATCGACAGCCCGGCTGACACCGAAAGCCAACGCGGCACCCGTATTCGGGTGACCTTGCCGCGTCATGTCGAAGCGACGTCCGCTGTGAACTGAGACCGTCGAGAGAATTGAATCAATGCCGCACATTTTGATCGTCGAAGACGAAACCATTATCCGCTCTGCCTTGCGTCGCCTGCTTGAACGTAATCAGTACCAAGTCAGCGAAGCCGGCTCGGTGCAGGAAGCCCAAGAGCGGTTCAGCATTCCCACGTTCGACCTGATTGTCAGCGACCTGCGCCTGCCCGGCGCGCCCGGTACAGAGCTGATCAAGCTTGGCCAGGGCACCCCGGTGCTGATCATGACCAGCTATGCCAGCCTGCGCTCGGCAGTGGATTCCATGAAAATGGGCGCGGTGGACTACATCGCCAAGCCTTTCGACCATGATGAGATGCTCCAGGCCGTGGCGCGCATCCTGCGTGACCGGCAGTCGGCCAGCGGCGCACCGACCGAACAGCGCCCCACCGGCAAGGCCGGCGGCGGTGCCGACAAGCCAGGCATCGATAACAGCAATGGCGAGATCGGCATCATCGGCTCCTGCCCACCGATGCAGGACCTGTACAGCAAGATCCGCAAAGTGGCGCCTACCGACTCCAATGTTTTGATCCAGGGGGAGTCGGGTACCGGTAAGGAACTGGTGGCCCGCGCCCTGCACAACCTCTCCAAGCGCGCCAAGGCACCGATGATTTCGGTGAACTGCGCAGCGATCCCCGAATCGCTGATCGAATCCGAACTGTTCGGCCACGAGAAAGGCGCCTTCACGGGCGCCAGCGCCGGGCGTGCGGGCCTGGTGGAAGCGGCGGACGGCGGCACACTGTTCCTCGACGAAATCGGCGAACTGCCCCTGGAAGCCCAGGCGCGTTTACTGCGCGTGCTACAGGAAGGCGAAATCCGCCGCGTCGGCTCGGTACAGTCGCAGAAGGTCGACGTGCGCCTGATCGCGGCAACCCACCGCGACCTGAAGAGCCTGGCCAAGATCGGCCAGTTCCGCGAAGACTTGTATTACCGCCTGCACGTCATCGCTCTCAAGCTGCCGCCGCTGCGTGAGCGTGGTGCCGACGTCAACGAGATCGCCAATGCGTTCCTGCTACGCCAGAGCGCGCGCATCAACCGTACGGACCTGAAGTTTGCCCCGGACGCCGAGCAAGCGATCCGTCATTACTCGTGGCCGGGCAACGTACGTGAGCTGGAAAATGCGGTTGAGCGTGCAGTGATCCTGTCGGAGAGCCCGGAAATTTCCGCCGAGCTGCTGGGCATCGACATCGAACTGAGCGATCTGGACGATGACGACTTCATTGGCCTGGCCCCGCAACAGGGCGGCGGTGGCAATACCAGCCATGAGCCGACTGAAGATTTGTCACTGGAAGATTACTTCCAGCACTTTGTCCTGGAGCATCAGGACCACATGACCGAGACCGAACTGGCCCGCAAATTGGGCGTAAGCCGCAAGTGCCTGTGGGAACGGCGCCAGCGCCTGGGCATTCCACGGCGCAAGACCGGCGTAGCCAGCGAGAGTTGAGGGTGCGCGCCCACAGGTAACACCCTCAGATGTGAAAAAACTGTTACCGCGGATTTTTTGCGTAACAAAAGCCGGGGCTTACGGTAACGAAGCCCCGGCTTTTTTTTGCCCGCAGAAATCAAAAATCAGCTCAACCCCCCGATTTTGCTGGTCGGCGCAAAAGTTGGCACGCACCCTGCTATATGCTTAGTACAAAAACAATAACAAGCTTTGTACAAGACAATAAAAATAAGACGAATCGACTCACGCACAATAAAAACAACACGGCGGAGGCGCAGCTAACTGATTCTTTTGGAGAGGCGTTGCATTGGGGCTTGCCCCGCAACCAGGCCGAGAACAACAAAAACTGCCCTAAGGCAGAGCCTGAACTGGTTGGATCGTAGATCAGCAACACAGCGACCAAAGCAATCCGTTTGCTCTTGACTCCCGATTGGGAGTGTCATGAAGGTGAAGCTTCATGGCGAGGGCGATCAACAAAAACAAGAAGCCCGAAATCAATAATAAAAATAGAGCACGCAACTACTTCTGGGGGAGCTTCGGCTCCCCTTGTAGTTTCTGGCATTTGGCATTTTCAAGGCTTATGGCGCAAGGCCTGTAGCTTGTTCCTACACCATCCCCTGACTAAATGCTAGAATCCCCGCCCATCATGCGGTCATTCTTCGTTATGGCCGAACATTCCTTCAAACAGTGCATCCCATGCTGAAGAAGTTGTTCCAGTCATTCCGTTCTCCCTTGCGTCGTACGCAACACAAACGCAGCACGCCTGAAGTGCTCAACAGCAGCCAACATTCGCTGCAACGCGCTCAGTTCAGCCGTTATGCAGTGAACATCGTCGAACGTTTGCAGAACGCCGGCTACCAGGCTTATCTGGTGGGCGGGTGCGTACGCGACATGTTGCTCAACATCACGCCCAAGGATTTCGACGTCGCCACCAGTGCCACGCCAGAGCAAGTGCGCGCCGAGTTTCGCAATGCGCGCATCATCGGCCGCCGTTTCAAGTTGGTGCACATCCACTTTGGTCGCGAAATCATCGAGGTCGCGACCTTCCGTGCAGGCCATCCGCAAAACGATGAAGAGGAGGACACCAATCAGTCTTCCCGCAACGAGAGCGGACGCATCCTGCGCGACAACGTCTATGGCACCTTGGAAGAAGACGCGCAGCGTCGCGACTTCACCATCAACGCCCTCTATTACGACCCGGTCAGTGAGCGCATTCTTGATTACGCCAACGGCGTACACGACATCCGTAACAACCTGGTCCGCCTGATCGGCGACCCGGTGCAGCGCTACCAGGAGGACCCGGTTCGTATGCTGCGGGCCGTGCGCTTTGCGGCCAAGCTGAACTTCGGTATCGAGCGACACACCGCTGCGCCGATTCGTGAACTGGCCCCCATGCTGCAGGAGATTCCCTCGGCGCGCCTGTTCGAAGAAGTGCTCAAGCTGTTCCTCTCGGGCTACGCCGCCGACACCTTCGAAATGCTCGTCGACCTGCAGTTGTTCGACCCCTTGTTCCCGGCCAGCGCCGAGGCCCTGGAATACAACCCGACGTATACCCACACATTGATCAGCGAAGCGTTGATCAATACCGATCTGCGCATCAAACAGAACAAACCGGTAACCCCGGCGTTCCTGTTTGCTGCCCTGCTGTGGCCGGCCCTGCCAAAACGCGTACTGCGCCTGCAAGAACGTGGCATGCCGCCGATTCCAGCCATGCAGGAAGCCGCTCACGAACTGATCACCGAGCAATGCCAGCGCATCGCTATCCCGAAACGTTTCACCATGCCGATCCGCGAAATCTGGGATATGCAGGAGCGCCTGCCCCGCCGCAGCGGCAAGCGTGCCGACCTGTTGCTGGACAACCCGCGCTTCCGCGCTGGCTACGACTTCCTGCTGCTGCGTGAAAGCGCTGGCGAGCAGACCGACGGCCTGGGCGAATGGTGGACCGACTACCAGGACGCCAATGACAGCGAACGCCGCGAGATGATTCGTGAGCTCGGCAGCAAAGGCGAAGGCGCCAGCGAGGGGCCCAAGAAGCGTCGTCGCAGCGGCACCAAGCGTAAACGCAGCGCCGCCGATGCCTCGGGCGCCGCGGGCGAATAAACGTGGAACGCATCTACATCGGCATGGGCAGCAACCTGGCCGCCCCGGATCAGCAATTGCGCAGCGCTATCGAGGCGCTGGCACAATTGCCCGGCACCCGCCTCGCCGGTGTGTCCTCCTTCTATCAAAGTGATTCCCTACTCCCGGGCCAACCGCGCTATACCAACGCGGTTGCGGCCCTGGACAGCAGCCTTGCGCCGCTGGACCTGCTTGACGCACTGCAAGCCATCGAGAATGACCAGGGCCGCGAGCGCCTCGAGCGTTGGGGGCCGCGCACGCTTGACCTGGATATCCTGCTGTTTGGTGATCGCCTGATCGACGAACCACGCCTCAAGGTGCCGCACTACCAGATGCACGTGCGCGCGTTTGTGTTGTACCCCTTGGCCGAACTGGCCCCTGCCGACCTGCAACTGCCTGACGGCCAAACACTCAGCAAACTGCTGGCGGCCTGCCCGTTTGTCGGCTTGGAACGCTTACCTTTGTAGGAGCGGGCTTGCTCGCGAAAATCGTCAACGATAACGCGCACGCCCTGATTAAACGTGGTGCCTGCGTGTTCTTCACGAGCACCCTCGCACCTGCAATCGCGTCAGTAACAGCGGTAACATCGCGGTCGTAACAATGCGGTAACACATCCAATTGACTTCCCGTGTCCTCCTCACGACTATAGGCGTCCCGCTGCCGCCAACCCGGCGCTAAAGGGCGCAATCCAGGCCATATAAGCACTGCTTTCAAGACAGTGCGCCTGTATAAACAAAGACTCACGCGCGTTACTCGCTGTTTCCAAGCGCCTGAACGAGGACCCTTTTCATGCCAGACATTACCCTGACCACCTTGCAGAGCCTCAAGCTCAAAGGTGAAAAAATCACCATGCTGACCTGCTATGACGCTACCTTCGCCCACGCCAGCTGCCAGGCAGGTGTCGAAGTGTTATTGGTGGGCGACTCCCTGGGCATGGTTCTTCAAGGGAATGACAGCACCCTGCCCGTTACCACCGATGAGCTCGCCTACCACACCGCCAGCGTCAAGCGCGGTAACGACGGCGCCTTCATCATCGCCGACCTGCCGTTCATGGGTTACGCCACCCTCGAACAGACCTTCCAGAACGCCGGCAAACTGATGCAAGCCGGCGCGCACATGATCAAGGTGGAAGGGGCCGTCTGGCTCGCCGAATCGATCCGCCTGCTGGCTGAACGGGGTGTTCCTGTGTGCGCGCACATGGGCCTGACGCCGCAGTCCGTGAATATCCTGGGTGGCTATAAGGTACAAGGCCGCAATGAGGCCCAGGCGCGCCAGATGCGTGCCGATGCCATCGCCCTGGAGCAGGCTGGCGCCGCAATGATCCTGCTCGAATGCGTTCCCAGTGAGTTGGCGGCGGAAATCACCCACGCCGTTAAAGTCCCGGTGATCGGCATTGGTGCCGGTTCCGCCACCGACGGCCAGGTCCTGGTGCTGCACGACATGCTCGGCCTGTCGATGACTGGCCGTGTGCCGAAGTTCGTGAAGAACTTCATGATTGGCCAAGACAGTATCCACGCCGCTTTGAGCGCCTACGTCGCTGAAGTCAAGGGCGTGACCTTCCCAGGTGCCGAACACGGGTTTTCTGCATGAACACGGTAAAAACCATACGTGAACTGCGGGCCGCCGTGGCCCATGCCCGCAACGCCGGCAAACGCATCGGCTTCGTGCCCACCATGGGCAACCTGCACAGCGGCCACGCCACCCTGGTGGCCAAGGCCGCCCAGCAGGCGGACTTCGTGGTCGCCAGCATCTTCGTCAATCCGCTGCAGTTCGGCGCCGGCGAAGACCTCGACAAGTACCCGCGCACCCTCGCCGCAGACCAGGAAAAGCTCCTGCAAGCCGGCTGCAACCTGCTGTTCGCCCCCACTGTCGAGGAAATGTACCCCGACGGCATGGCCGGCCAGACCCGCGTCAGTGTCCCGCAACTGTCTGAAGGCCTGTGCGGTGCCAGCCGTCCCGGTCACTTTGAAGGAGTGGCCACGGTAGTCAGCAAGCTGTTCAACATGGTCCAGCCGGACATGGCTGTGTTCGGGCAGAAGGACTATCAGCAACTGGCCGTGATCCGCGCCATGGTCCATGACCTGAACATGCCGATCCAGATCATCGGCGAGCCTACCGTCCGCGCCGAAGATGGCCTGGCGCTGTCCTCGCGCAACGGCTACCTCACCGAAGCCCAACGCGCGGTCGCGCCGGTGTTGTACCGCAGCCTCAGCCAGATTGCCGCCGCCATCAAAGGCGGTGACCGCGACTTCGCCAAACTGCGTGCCGAACAGGTCCAGCAGATCGAAGCCGCCGGGTTGCGCCTGGATTACCTCGAAGTGCGCCAAGGCGTGCACCTGCGCCCGGCCACGGCCGAAGATCGCGACGTGGTGATCCTGGTGGCGGCTTATCTGGGGGCCACGCGCCTCATCGATAACCTGCACCTGAACCTCGCCTGACCCCCTCTCGACACCCCGCCTGCGACCCTGCCTGATGTGCCGGTATAAAAAAGTACCGGCCACAGCGCAGACAAAGCCAAGACATATCGACACGCTAGGTTTAATGTAATCGCCCTGCGCTATGGTTAGCGCTGTCCGGCACCCAGCCCTTGATAAAAGACTGGACGTTCCGGGCTTTGAAATGTCCTAAAGGCAGTCCCCGTAATAAAAGGAAACCCGCAGCGATGGCGTACTACCGCACTCCTCATGACGTTACCGCTCTGCCCGCCTGGCAAGCGCTCAATCAACACCGCCAAGCCATGCAGGATTTCAGCATGCGCGAAGCGTTCAATGCCGATCCTCAGCGTTTTTCCCAGTTCACCTTGAGCAGCTGCGGACTTTTCCTCGATTACTCGAAAAACCTGATCACCAGCGAAACCCGCGACCTGCTCGTGGCGCTGGCCAAGGAAGTCGACCTCAAGGCCGCCATTGACGCGCTGTACGCCGGCGAGCCGGTCAACTCCTCGGAAGGTCGCCCTGCCCTGCACACGGCACTGCGCCGCCCGGTGGGTGACAAGTTGTCGGTCAACGGTGTGAACATCATGCCGGACGTGCACAAGGTGCTGAACCAGATCACTGACCTGGTTGGCCGCATCCACGACGGCCTATGGCGTGGCTACACCGAGAAGCCAATCACCGACGTGGTGAACATCGGCATCGGCGGCTCCTTCCTCGGCCCGGAGCTGGTCTCCGAGGCACTGTTGTCCTACGCCCATAAAGGCGTGCGCTGCCATTACCTGGCGAACATCGACGGCAGCGAGTTCCATGAGCTGACCATGAAGCTGCGCGCCGAGACCACGTTGTTCATCGTCTCGTCGAAATCGTTCAACACCCTGGAAACCCTGAAGAACGCCCAGGCCGCCCGTGCCTGGTACCTGGCCCAGGGTGGCTCGGAAGCGGAGCTGTACCGCCACTTTATCGCCGTATCAAGCAACAACGCGGCAGCCGTGGCCTTCGGTATCCGCGAAGAAAACATCTTCCCGATGTGGGACTGGGTCGGCGGTCGCTACTCGCTGTGGTCGGCCATCGGCTTGCCAATCGCATTGGCCATCGGCATGTCCAACTTCAAGGAGCTGCTGTCCGGTGCCTACACCATGGACCAGCATTTCCAGAACGCGCCGTTCGAGGCCAACATGCCAGTGCTGCTGGGCTTGCTCGGCGTGTGGTATGGCAACTTCTGGGGTGCGCAAAGCCATGCGATCCTGCCGTACGACCATTACCTGCGCAATATCACCAAACACTTGCAACAGTTGGACATGGAATCCAACGGCAAGAGCGTGCGCCAGGACGGCACGCCCGTGTCCACCGATACCGGCCCCGTCATCTGGGGCGGCGTCGGCTGCAACGGTCAGCACGCCTATCACCAGTTGCTGCACCAAGGGACCCAACTGATCCCGGCCGACTTCATCGTGCCGATCGTCAGCTTCAACCCTGTGTCCGACCACCATCAGTGGCTGTATGCCAACTGCCTGTCCCAGAGCCAGGCGCTGATGCTCGGCAAGACCCGTAGCGAAGCCGAAGCCGAGCTGCGCGACAAGGGCATCCCGGAAGACGACGTGCAGAAGCTGGCCCCGCACAAGGTGATCCCCGGGAACCGTCCGAGCAACACCTTGGTGGTCGAGCGCATTAGCCCCCGTCGCTTGGGCGCGCTGGTGGCGATGTATGAACACAAGGTGTTCGTGCAGAGCGTGATCTGGGGCATCAACGCCTTTGACCAATGGGGCGTTGAGCTGGGCAAGGAGCTGGGCAAAGGCGTCTACAACCGCCTGACCGGTGCCGAAGAAACCAGCGCCGAAGATGCTTCGACCCAGGGCCTGATCAACTATTTCCGCGGTCGTCACCGCGGCTGATACCGGTACGACAGGGTCAACGTCCGTTTGGACGTTGGCCTTGAACCCTCCCCCCACAGGGTGCATCTTTATGACTTGTCGCCAAAACAAGAATAAGGAGCGCTCATGTTCGATATCAGCACCTTTCCCAGCGCCGATGCCGTCCGCCGGGCTGCGCAACTCAGTCAAGAGGACTACCAACGCCTCTATCGCCAATCCATCGAACAGCCAGACACCTTCTGGGCCGAGCAGGCCAAGGCGTTTCTCGACTGGATGAAGCCGTGGCACACGGTCCAGCACTGCGATATCAACACCGGCGCCGCCCAATGGTTTGCCGGCGGCCAACTGAACGTGAGCTATAACTGCATCGACCGTCACTTGGCGCAACGCGCCGAGCAGCCCGCCTTTATCTGGGAAGGCGATGACCCGACCAAGTCCGTCAAGATCACCTACCGTCAACTGCATCAAAACGTCTGCCGCCTGGCCAATGTGCTGAAAAGCCGGGGCGTGAAGAAAGGCGACCGCGTGTGCATCTACATGCCCATGATTCCGGAAGCGGCCTACGCCATGCTGGCCTGTACGCGCATCGGGGCGGTGCATTCGGTGGTGTTTGGTGGTTTCTCGCCGGATGCCCTGCGCGACCGTATTCTCGACGCCGATTGCCGCACGGTCATCACCGCCGATGAAGGCGTGCGCGGCGGCAAGCCCGTGGCACTGAAACAGAATGTCGACAAAGCCCTGGCCAATTGCCCGAATGTCAGCACGGTACTGGTGGTGGAGCGTACCGGGGCTGCCGTGAACTGGAGCGAAGGCCGCGACCTCAAGTACCGGCAGGCCCTGGACACCGCGAGCGATGATTGCCCGCCCGAGCCGATGGACGCCGAGGCCCCGCTGTTTATCCTCTACACCTCCGGCAGCACCGGCAAACCCAAGGGCGTGCTGCACACCACCGGCGGCTACCTGCTGCAAGCGGCAATGACCTTCAAGTACGTGCTCGATTATCGCGATGGCGAGGTGTTCTGGTGCACCGCGGATGTGGGCTGGGTCACCGGTCATAGCTATATCGTGTATGGCCCGTTGGCCAATGGCGCCACCTCGCTGATGTTCGAAGGTGTGCCGAGTTACCCGGACAGCTCGCGCTTCTGGCAGGTGATCGACAAGCACCAGGTCAATATCTTCTACACCGCGCCAACCGCGCTGCGCGCCTTGATGCGTGAAGGCCATGGCCCGCTTGAGAATACCTCCCGCGCCAGCCTGCGCCTGTTGGGCAGCGTCGGGGAACCGATCAACCCGGAAGCCTGGGACTGGTACTTCAATGCAGTCGGCGAGCAGCGCTGCCCCATTGTGGATACCTGGTGGCAGACCGAAACCGGCGGCATCATGCTCAGCCCGTTGGTCAGCGCCCAGCGGATCAAACCCGGGTGTGCTACCCAGCCGATGTTTGGCGTACAACCCGTGCTGCTCGATGAACAAGGCAAGGCATTCAGCGGTGCCGGCAGCGGCGTGCTCGCGATCAAGGCCAGTTGGCCGGGGCAGATTCGCAGTGTCTACGGTGACCCACAGCGCATGATCGACACTTATTTCAAACCCTACCCCGGCTATTACTTCACCGGTGATGGCGCACGCCGCGATGAAGACGGTGACTACTGGATCACCGGGCGCATCGACGACGTGATCAACGTCTCCGGCCACCGCATCGGCACAGCCGAAGTAGAAAGTGCGCTGGTGCTGCATGACCAGGTCGCCGAAGCGGCCGTGGTGGGCTACCCACATGACGTCAAAGGCCAAGGTATCTATGCCTTTGTGACCCCGATGAATGGTGTCGAACCCAGCGATGCGCTGAAAAAGCACCTGCTGGACCTGGTCAGCAAAGAAATCGGCAGTTTTGCCAAGCCAGAGCTGATCCAATGGGCGCCTGCCCTGCCGAAAACCCGTTCCGGCAAGATCATGCGGCGGATTCTGCGTAAGATCGCCTGCAATGAACTGGACAGCCTGGGCGATACATCGACCCTGGCCGACCCGAGCGTGGTCGACGGTTTGATCGACAAACGCCTGAACCGCTAGGAAATCCGAGTCGCCATGGAATTTATCCGCAGCCGTATAGAAACCCAGTTGATGAGCCTCACCGGCTTGTCGCTGGGCCAACTGGACCTGGAAAACCCCAAGGGCGATCCCGGCCTGTTCGGCCCGGACTCGGTCAGTTGGCAAGTCCATGGCGACTTCAGCAGCATGCTCATCGGCGGCATCAGCGCCTTGATGCTGCAAGCCCTGCATCCCCTGGCCCTGGCCGGCGTGTGGGACCATTCGAATTTTCGCCAGGACATGCTCGGGCGTTTACGCCGTACTTCGCAATTCATCTCCGGCACCACATTCGGCTCGCGCAAAGACGCCGAGTGGCTGATTGAGAAAGTGCGCACCATTCACCTGCAGGTCGTCGGGCACGCCCCGGACGGACGGCCGTACGCGGCCAGCGATCCGGAGCTGCTGACCTGGGTACACGTAGCGGAAGTCAGCAACTTTCTCGCCGCCCACTTGCGGTATCGCAATCCGCAGCTGTCGGGGCGGGACCAGGATCGCTACTACAGCGAAATCGCCCTGGTGGCCGAACGCCTGGGTGCCCGGCAGGTTCCGCGCTCCCGGCAGGAAGTCTCGGATTATCTGGCACGTGTTCGCCCACAACTGCTGTGCGACGAGCGCAGCCGCGAAGTGCTGCGCCTGCTGCTCAATGCGCCCGCCCCCAGCCACCTGGCCAAACCCTTTGGCGCGTTGATGATGCAGGCCGGGATCGACCTGTTGCCGGACTGGGCCAGCGCCATGCTCGAGCACCACCAAAGTCCGCTGCAGCGCCAGATGATCCGCGCCGGGGTCAAGCGTAGCGCGCCCTTGTTGCGTTGGGCGATGCGCAATGGTTCGGTCCAACGCGCCCATCGGCGGATGGGGCTGATGTAGCCCGCGGCCCATAGCTGTTAGACTCCGCGCCCTCATTGCCCACAATTACCTAAAGCAAGGCGCGCTCCATGTCTCCCCTGAACCAGGCGCTGCGCGCCGCCCTCGATCGACGCCAGGACCTGATCAACGAACTGCATGCCCAGGGCACCGATTGCTATCGGCTGTTCCATGGTAGCCAGGAAGGCGCCGGCGGCCTGACGATCGACCGCTACGGCCCGCAGTTGCTGGTACAAAGCTTCCACCAGGCGCTGGACACCCACGAGCTGCTGGACCTGCACCGGCTGATCAACCAGTACATGGGCCTGGAATTGCTGCTGGTGTACAACGACCGCTCGCGTGGCAACTCGCGCATCGACCGCGAAGACACGGTATACCGCGCCGAGCCTGCGGCGCTGGAAGACCTGGTCGGCCACGAATGGGGCCTCAACTACCGCGTGCGCGGGCGCCATGTCGGGCAGGACCCGCTGCTGTTTCTCGACCTGCGCAACACTCGCGGTTGGGTCAAGGCCCACAGCGCCGGCAAAAGTGTACTGAACCTGTTTGCCTATACGTGTGGGGTCGGCCTGAGTGCCGCCGCCGGTGGCGCACGTGAGGTGTGCAACCTGGACTTTGCCGAAGGTAACCTGGCGGTCGGTCGTGAGAACGGCCTGTTGAATCCGCAATTACCCACCATGGAATTTGTGCAGTCCGATTACTTCCCGGCGATTCGCCAACTGGCCGGCCTGCCGATCGCTCAGCGTCGCGGGCAAAAGCTGCCGAGCTATCCGCGCCTGGAGCAACGTCAATACGACCTGGTGTTACTCGACCCGCCCGCCTGGGCCAAGAGCGCCTTCGGCACCGTCGACCTGCTGCGTGACTACCAGAGCCTGCTCAAGCCGGCATTGCTGGCAACCGCCGACAACGGCGTACTGATCTGCTGTAACAACCTGGCAAAAGTGAGCATGGACGATTGGCGTGACCAGGTACTGCGTTGCGCCGAGAAAGCGGGGCGCCCGGTACGCGACTGGCGCATCATGGCGCCCGGCGCCGATTTTCCTTCGCAAGACCAACAGCCACCGCTGAAGACAATGATCCTGCAGTTATAGGACTTATCTCAAAAGGACTGGCTCTTCGGAACCGAAAACCCGTGCCATACTCCAAGGCACTCCTGTTCGACATAGATGGCGCCGCCCCCATGCCCAAAGGATTGATTCGCGCCGCTGGCGCCTTGTTGACTGCCGTAGCCCTGTACAGCTTGCTGGGCTTTCTGATTTTGCCCGGCATCGCCCTCCGCATAGCCAATCAACAACTGGCCAACTACGCCACGGTGCCAGCCCGCATCGAACGCATCGAGCTCAACCCGTTCAGCCTGGAGCTGACCGTGTGGGGCCTGCAAATCGGCGATCCAGGCAAGGAACAGGTCGGTTTCGAGCGGCTGTATGCCAACCTGCAGCTCGACAGCCTGTGGACCCGCGCCGTGCACTTGGCGGATGTGCAACTCGACAAGCCCAAGACCGAGCTGCTGTTCGACAAATCCGGCCAACTGAACCTCGCGCAACTGTTCAAGTTGCCGCCCAGCGAGCCAACCCCGGCCGATCCCAACGCCAAACCGTTCCCGTTGCGTATCGACAACATCAAGCTGGCCGGCGGCTATTTACATTTCGAAGACCTGCGCCCCAGCGAGCCCATCGAGTTCCTCTATGACAAACTCGACTTCGAGCTGAAAAACCTCAGCACGCTGCCGGAAGACAACGCCGACATGACCCTCGTGGCCGCGGGCCCCCAGGGTGGGCAGATCGACTGGAAAGGCAATTTCAGCCTGGTGCCGATCACCTCCAAAGGCACATTGAAGGTCACCGACGGCAAGATGAAAGCCTGGTGGCCGTATGTGCGGGATGCACTGCCACTGGTGCTTGAGGACGGTGTGCTCAACTTCAGTACCGACTACACATTCAGCCTGGCCAATGAGACTGCGCTGAACCTGAACAACACCGCCGCGAGCATCGCGCCCTTTGCCATCAAGGCACCGGATGGCCGCCCACTGGTACGCCTGGAGCGCCTGGACATCAGCGAAACAACAGTGGACCTGGCCAAGCAGCAAGTGGTGGTCGGCAAGATCCGCAGCAACAAGCTGGAAACCTGGGCCGCCCGCGAAGCCGATGGGCAATTGGACTGGCAAAAACTATTCGCCAGCCAGCCAGGCAAACCGGCCAAGGCACCGGAACCGGCCAGCGCACCGGCCACTGCCGACTCGCCAAAACCTGCACCGGCAGCGCCCAGCAAACCCTGGCAAGTGCTGCTCAAGGATGTGCAACTGCGCAACTACCAGGTGCACCTGGCTGACCGGCAGGCTAAACCGGTCGTCGCGCTGGAGCTGGGGCCGTTGAATGTCGATATGCAGAACTTCGATAGCCTCAACCAAAGCCCCTTCACCCTCAAGATCGACAGCGGCCTGGGCAAACAGGGCAAGATCCAGGCAACCGGCGAGGTCAACCTCAACCCCGTCAGTGCCAAGCTGAAAGTGAATACCCAGGACATCGACCTGCGGGTCGCCCAATCCTATATCAGCCCGTTTATTCGTCTGGAACTGCGTAGCGGCATGCTCGGCAGTAACCTGGATGTGAACCTCAAAAGCACAGACCCACTTAAGCTCCAGGTAACCGGCCGGGCCCAGGTGGACCAGTTGCACACCCTGGACACCCTCAAGACCCGTGACTTCCTCAAGTGGCAACGCCTGGTGCTGGAAGGCCTGAACTACCAGCATGGCGACAGCCTGTCGATCGACAAGGTCAACCTGCAGCAGCCGTATGCACGCTTCATGATCAACGATGACCGCACCACCAACGTGGACGACCTGTTGATTCCCCAGCCAGCCGACAGCGGCGCCAAAGCGGCGGCCAAGCCTGCGGCCAGCCAAGATAAGCCCCTGGGTATCCATATCGGGCAGATTGCGATCAACGACGGCTCGGCCAACTTCGCCGACTTCAGCCTCACGCCCAACTTTGCGACCGCAATACAACAGCTCAACGGGCAGATCGGCACCATCGACAGTCGCCAGGCCAAACCGGCCAACGTCGACATCAAGGGCAAGGTGGACCGCTACGCGCCAGTGACCATCAAAGGCAGCGTGAACCCATTCGACCCCATGGCAGCGCTGGATATCGCCACCAGTTTCAAACGTGTCGAGCTGACCACCCTGACCCCCTACTCGGGCAAGTTCGCCGGTTTCCGAATCCGCAAGGGCCGTCTCAACCTCGACCTGCATTACGTGATCACCAAGGGCCAGTTGAAGGCCGAGAACAAAGTGGTGGTCGAGCAATTGCAGCTGGGTGAAAAGGTCGACAGCGCCGATGCCGTGGATTTGCCGATTCGCCTGGCGATTGCCTTGCTTAAAGACAGCGATGGCAAGATCTCCATCGAACTGCCCATCAGTGGCGACTTGAACAACCCGCAATTCAGCGTGATGCCGATCGTGTGGCAGACCCTGCGTAACCTGGTGGTGCGCGCGGCGAGTGCACCGTTCAAATTCATCGGCGGATTGATTACCGGTGGAGGTTCGGAAGACTTGGGTAACGTGTCGTTCGCCGCCGGCTCGAGTGAATTGAGCAAAGAGGCTGAGGGCGCATTGGACAATCTGGCCAAGGCGCTGAAGGAACGCCCCGCCCTGCGCCTGGAAATCGAAGGCACAGCGGCGGCCAGCAGTGACGGCCCCTTACTGGCCCAGGAGCGACTGGAACGTGAATACCAGTACAACTACTACAAGATGCTGCAGCGTCGCGGCGAGAAGGTTCCAGCCCAGGCCTCCCTGCTGGAGGTTCCGGAAAGCGAGAAAGCCCCGCTGCTCGAAGGTATCTATCGCACTCGCTTGAAACAGCAGCCACCTGCGGAATGGAAAGACCTCAGCCGCGATGAGCGCACGGCAAAGCTGAAGGACGGCTTGATCAAGTTCTGGAGCGGCAGTGATGTATTGCTACGTCAGCTGGGCCAGGACCGGGCCAGCACCATCAAGGATTACCTGGTAGACAAAGGGCAACTGGAAGATGACCGGGTGTACTTCATCGACGCCAATCTGGGCCAGGCCGAGAAAGACGGTCGAGTGATCACACCAATGCATCTGGATGCCGAGTAACCCTCCACAATAGAACAGGCCCCGACACGAATGCCGGGGCCTGTAATGACCACTTCCTTGTGGCCGGTCGCATGAACACGTGAGGTGCATTGAGTGGATAACTGGCTCACTCGTTGCCGCCGCGCCTAGTTCAGGCGATGGGTTGAGCGTTACTCGGCTTTCAAGCCATCAGCCGATACTGCTTTAACGCCTTTGATTTTCTTGGTGATCGCAACAGCAGTGGCTTTCTGCGATTCAGTCACAGCAGTCGTCGAAGACAGGGAAACCACGCCTTTGTTGGTTTCGACTTTGATGTCTGTGCCAGGAATGCCTTTCTCAGTAACCAGGTCAGCCTTCACTTTGGTGGTGATCCAAGTGTCGCTGGTTGCGCCTTTGGCATCAGCGGCTGCGCCCTTGGTTTTGTCGATATTGTCTGCTTTGGTAGCGCCGCCGGCCAACAGGCCATCAGCCGAAACAGCAGTTACGCCTTTGATTTTCTTGGTGATCGCTACAGCAGTCGCTTTCTGAGAGTCAGAGATGGCAACGGTCGACGACAGGGAAACCACACCTTTGTTGGTCTCAACCTTGATGTCCGAACCTGGGATGCCTTTTTCGGTCAGCAGGTCAGCTTTAACTTTGGTGGTGATCCAGGTATCCGAGGTGGACTCCTTGGCCTTAGTCACTTCGCCAGCAGCCAGTGTCATCGGCGCTTGAGACGTTTGAGCGAAAGCAACGTTGGTCATAGCCAGTGTCAAAGCGGTAGCAGTAGCGAGAGCGAACTTCTTCATACGAGTAACTCCTGTTTTATTAAAAGTCTGCAGCGTGTGGACCTTGATGCTGCAGCGTTAACAGGGATATTGCAGGCACTGTGCCAAGTCGAAATTCAGATAAAAACCCTTTAAAAACAATGCATTAACAAATACCCATCTTTTCGGAATCGTGCAACTTGCATGAACCGCGTCGTGCCTGCGTGCAAGTTGCGGTTTTTTGGCTTGGATTAAACAACTGATTTTTCGGGCTTTTTCCGCCGCCATAAAAAAAGGACTCCGAAGAGTCCCTTTTTCAGCGTGAAACCTGCGGGTGATTAAACGCCCGAAGCTTTGGCTGCTGCTACATCTTTGATGGACAGCTTGATACGGCCGCGGTTGTCCACGTCCAGTACCAGCACTTCCACTTCCTGGCCTTCTTTCAGAATGTCGGTCACTTTCTCAACACGAGCGTCGCTCAGCATGGAGATGTGAACCAGACCGTCTTTGCCCGGCAGGATGTTGACGAATGCGCCGAAGTCGACGATGCGTTCAACTTTACCGACATAGATCTTGCCGATCTCGGCTTCCGCGGTGATGCCCAGAACGCGCTGACGCGCGGCCTCTGCAGCTTCCTTGGTTTCGCCGAAGATCTTGATCGAGCCGTCGTCTTCGATGTCGATCGAAGCCTTGGTCTCTTCACAGATCGCACGGATGGTCGCGCCGCCTTTACCGATAACATCACGGATTTTGTCGGTGTCGATTTTCATCGCGATCATGGTCGGAGCGTTTTCCGACAGCTCGGTACGGGACTGACCAATGATCTGGTTCATCTGACCGAGGATGTTCAGGCGCGCTTCCAGGGCTTGGCCCAGGGCGATCTCCATGATCTCTTCGGTGATGCCCTTGATCTTGATGTCCATCTGCAGCGCGGTAACACCTTTAGCGGTACCAGCGACTTTGAAGTCCATGTCGCCCAGGTGGTCTTCGTCACCCAGGATGTCGGTCAGGATGGCGAACTTCTCGCCTTCTTTAACCAGGCCCATGGCGATACCGGCAACCGGTGCCTTCATCGGCACACCAGCGTCCATCAGCGCCAGGGAAGCACCGCAAACGGAAGCCATGGAGCTGGAACCGTTGGACTCGGTGATTTCCGACACCACACGGATGGTGTACGGGAACACGTCAGCAGCAGGCAGCATGGCCTGAACCGAACGGCGGGCCAGACGGCCGTGACCGATTTCGCGACGACCAGCACCGCCCATGCGACCACACTCGCCCACCGAGAACGGAGGGAAGTTGTAGTGCAGCATGAACGGGTCTTTTTTCTCGCCTTCCAGGGTGTCCAGCAGTTGTGCGTCACGGGCAGTACCCAGGGTCGCGACAACCAGCGCTTGGGTTTCACCACGAGTGAACAACGCCGAACCGTGAGTCTTCGGCAGAACGCCGACTTCGATGTTCAGCGGACGCACGGTGCGAGTGTCACGGCCGTCGATACGTGGCTTGCCGTTAACGATGTTCTCGCGAACGGTGCGGTATTCGATTTCACCGAATGCAGCCTTGACGTCGCTGGCGGAAGGCTGGCCTTCTTCGCCGGACAGCTTGGCAACAACCTGATCCTTCAGCTCACCCAGGCGAGCGTAACGGTCGGCCTTGATGGTGATGGTGTAGGCCTGGGAGATCGCTTCGCCGAACTCGGCACGGATAGCGCCCAGCAGTTCGGTGGCTTCCGGGGCAGCAGCCCAGGTCCAGGTTGGCTTGGCAGCTTCAGCGGCCAGTTCTTTAACGGCGTTGATCACGACCTGGAACTCGTCGTGAGCAAACAGTACCGCGCCCAGCATCTGGTCTTCGGTCAGCTCTTTGGCTTCCGATTCAACCATCAACACGGCTTCCGAAGTACCGGCAACGACCATGTCCAGGCTCGAAGCTTTCAGTTGCTCGTAAGTCGGGTTCAGCAGGTAGCCGGTGCTTTCGTGGAAGGCAACGCGGGCAGCGCCGATCGGGCCATCGAAAGGAATACCGGAGATGGCCAGGGCAGCCGAAGTACCGATCATCGCAGCGATGTCCGGATCGGTTTTCTTGCTGGTGGAAACGACGGTGCAGACAACCTGCACTTCGTTCATGAAGCCTTCTGGGAACAGCGGACGGATCGGACGGTCGATCAGTCGGGAAGTCAGGGTTTCTTTCTCGGAAGGACGGCCTTCGCGCTTGAAGAAACCGCCAGGGATCTTACCGGCAGCGTAAGTCTTTTCCTGGTAGTGGACAGACAGAGGGAAGAAACCCTTGCCTGGATCGGCTTGCTTGGCACCTACAACGGTCACCAATACGGTGACGTCGTCGTCAACGGTAACCAGCACTGCGCCGGAAGCTTGACGGGCGATACGGCCTGTCTCGAGGGTAACGGTCGACTGACCGAACTGGAATTTTTTGATAACCGGGTTCACGGTGTCCTACCTTCTTTGTGGCTCTTGGGGAACTTGTCTTCTTACGAAATTCTTGGGCAATGTCGGGAGTCGGCCCAACCGTTGTCCAGGGGTAAAACGTGTATCCAGATAAAACTTGAGGCTGGGAGCCTGCCATGAGCCAGCGGGAATCCCACTGACACACGGCAGACAACCAACCTCTAGCGCAATCGCTGATTAGCGACGCAGACCCAGGCGACCGATCAGAGCCTGATAACGACCCAGATCCTTGCCTTTCAGGTAGTCCAGCAGCTTACGGCGCTGGTTTACCATGCGGATAAGACCACGACGGGAGTGGTGATCTTTACCGTTGGCCTTGAAGTGACCTTGCAGCTTGTTGATGTTGTGGGTCAGCAGTGCAACTTGCACTTCTGGCGAACCAGTGTCACCAACAGCTTGCTGATAGTCAGCTACGATTTGTGCTTTTTCTTGAACGTCGAGAGCCATGAGGCAATCCTTTTTTCAGGAAACTGCCCAAAGGGCAGTTTCAACAGGCCAGGGACAAATCCCTGTATCTAAAAATGAGTGTTGACCGTGCCTGTTAACAGCCACACTCGTTCGGTCATTCTGACCGAATCAGTCGACGCGGCGCGATGCGCCCGTCTTCGCTCACTTCACCGATACCGATAAAGCGACCGTTATGATCCTGTACTCGCACCATGCCAAATTTCGGGGCATCCGGGGCACGTACCGGCTGGCCATTGAGCCAATAGAACGCGCTGTGCTCCGAGAAGTGCAGCAATGGCCAATCAAGCAAACCGCTGTCCGATGGCATCAGGAAGCGATCAACCGCCTCGTTGCCGCCTTCGGCATGCACCGCCTCCAACTCTTCCAGCGTGACCGTTTGGGCCAGGCTGAAAGGTCCGGCCTGTGTGCGTCGCAGCTCTGCAACGTACGCGCCGCAACCGAGCTTCTCACCAATATCTTCCACCAGGGTCCGGATATAGGTGCCTTTGCTGCAGTCCACCGCCAAGCGGGCGGTGTCGCCTTCACAGGCGAGCAATTCCAAGCGCGCAATAGTAACAGAACGCGGTTCGCGCTCCACTACTTCGCCCGCACGTGCCAGCTTGTAAAGAGGCTGCCCATCCCGCTTGAGAGCCGAGTACATCGGCGGTATCTGACTGATTTGCCCGCGAAAAGCGGGTAAAACAGCTTCGATATCAGCACGACCAACGGTCACGTCGCGAACCTGCAGAACATCACCTTCGGCATCGGCCGTGGTAGTGGTCTTGCCCAGTTGCATCAGGGTTTCGTAACCCTTGTCGGAGTCGAGCAGGTATTGCGAGAACTTGGTGGCCTCGCCAAAGCACAACGGCAGCACGCCGGTGGCCAGGGGATCGAGGCTGCCCGTGTGCCCGGCCTTTTCGGCATTGAGCAGCCAGCGGACCTTCTGCAACGCGGCATTGGAGGTAAAGCCAATGGGTTTGTCGAGCAGAATGATGCCACTGACATTGCGACGGATACGTTTAACCTGAGCCACCGCTTACTCCTTGGCGTCTTCAGGTGTGGACGGGTGCTGATTATCTTCAGCCACTGCACGCTCGATCAGTGCCGACAGGTGCGCACCCCGCACGACGCTTTCGTCGTAGTGGAAGTGCAACTGAGGCACGCTGCGCAGCTTCATCTCACGGGCAAGCTGCATACGCAGGAAGCCGGCGGCAGCGTTGAGCACCTTGATGCTTTGCGCGATTTCTTCGCTGCTGTCCTGGCCCATCACGGTGATGAAGATCTTGGCGTGACCCACGTCACGGCTCACTTCAACGGCAGTGATAGTGACCAGGCCAACGCGCGGGTCTTTGACTTCGCGACGGATCAGTTGAGCCAGCTCGCGCTGCATCTGATCGCCGATACGTTGGGTACGGCTGTATTCTTTTGCCATGTCTTGTTACCTGTTACTGCCACACGGTGAAATCCGTGGGGTCTGAAAGCGGCAAACGCCCGGCCTGACAAAAGCCAGACCGGGCGTTGCGTTTAGAGTCCGGACGCGGCGCGGGGCATTTGCATGCCCACACGCGGCGTGGCCCTTGAAGTGCGCGAGTTAGAGGCTGCGAGCAACCTGAACCTTCTCGAAAACTTCGATCTTGTCGCCAACCTTGACGTCGTTATAGCTCTTGACGCCGATACCGCACTCCATGCCGGCACGTACTTCAGAAGCGTCATCCTTGAAGCGGCGCAGGGATTCCAGCTCGCCTTCGAAGATAACGATGTCTTCACGCAGTACACGGATTGGACGGTTACGGTAAACGGTGCCTTCGATAACCATACAGCCGGCGATCGCGCCAAATTTCGGCGAACGGAACACGTCACGTACTTCGGCAACACCCAGGATATTTTCCCGGACGTCGCTGCCAAGCATGCCGGTAAGGGCTTTCTTGACGTCTTCGATGATGTCGTAGATGACGTTGTAGTAACGCATGTCCAGGCCTTCCTGCTCGACGATCTTGCGAGCGCCAGCATCGGCACGCACGTTGAAGCCGAACAGTACAGCGTTGGAAGCCAGTGCCAGGTTAGCGTCGGACTCGGTGATACCACCAACACCGCCACCAACAACACGCACTTGCACTTCGTCGTTACCCAGGCCGTTCAAGGCGCCGTTCAACGCTTCGAGGGAACCACGAACGTCAGATTTGAGGACGATGTTAAGCGTCTTCTTCTCTTCCTGCCCCATGTTCTCGAAGATGTTTTCCAGCTTGCCGGCGTGAGCACGGGCCAACTTGACTTCGCGGAACTTGCCTTGACGGAACAGAGCCACTTCACGGGCCTTCTTCTCGTCGGCAACCACGCTCATCTCGTCGCCAGCGTCCGGGGTACCGTCCAGGCCGAGAATCTCGACAGGGATGGCCGGACCAGCTTCCTTGATGGACTTGCCGTTCTCGTCAAGCATGGCACGTACACGGCCGTAGTTCGAACCGACCAGCACCATGTCGCCTTGGCGCAGGGTACCGTCTTGAACCAGGACGGTCGCAACCGGGCCACGGCCCTTGTCGAGGCGGGACTCAACCACGACACCGCGGCCAGGAGCCGATGGAGTAGCGGTCAGTTCCAGAACTTCGGCTTGCAACAGAACAGCTTCAAGCAATTCGTCAACGCCAGTACCCATCTTCGCGGAGACCGGTACGAATGGAGTGTCACCACCCCACTCTTCAGAAGTCACGCCGTGAACCGACAATTCGCTACGGATGCGATCGAGATCAGCGCCCGGCTTGTCGATTTTGTTCACTGCCACCACCAACGGTACGCCAGCTGCCTTGGCATGCTGAACGGCTTCGATGGTTTGTGGCATCACGCCGTCGTCCGCTGCGACCACCAGGATCACGATGTCGGTCGCCTTGGCACCACGGGCACGCATCGCGGTAAACGCGGCGTGACCTGGGGTGTCGAGGAACGTCACCATGCCGCGATCGGTTTCAACGTGGTAGGCGCCGATGTGCTGGGTAATACCGCCAGCCTCACCTGCTGCAACCTTGGCACGACGAATGTAGTCGAGCAGGGAAGTTTTACCGTGGTCAACGTGGCCCATTACGGTCACGACTGGTGCACGGGAAACGGCTTCACCTTCAAACTTCAGGGACTCGGCCAGGGAATCTTCCAGGGCTGTGTCGCTGACCAGGGTCACTTTGTGGCCCAGCTCTTCCGCAACCAGTTGGGCAGTTTCCTGGTCCAGTACCTGGTTGATGGTGGCCGGGGTGCCCAGCTTGAACATGAACTTGATGATTTCAGCTGCCTTGACCGACATCTGCTGGGCGAGGTCGCCTACAGTGATGGTCTCGCCGATCTTCACTTCACGCACGACAGGGCCGGTTGGGCTCTGGAAACCGTGGGCGTTGCGTTTTTTCAGCTTGGCCTTGCCGCGACCACCACGACGGAAGCCATCGCTTTCTTCGTCGGTAGTCCGTGGCGCAACGCGTGGCGCAGGCGCTTTCTCTTTGACCGAGGCGCGATGCGGAGCGTTTTTGCGCTCGCCATCACCACCACCACCGCGACGATTGTTATCGTCGGCACGTGGCTTGTCCGGACGACGAGGTTCGTCGCGTTTACGAGCGTCAGCAGCAGGTGCTGGTGCAGCGGCAACCGGAGCGGCCTCACGCACAGCTTCTACAGGCGCAGCAGGGGCCGCGACTGCATCAGTGGCAGCAGGTTGCGCAGCAGCAGGCTGGCGACGCGCTTCTTCTTCGGCGCGACGCTTGGCTTCTTCTTCAGCCTTCTGGCGAGCAGCATTTTCTACTGCACGACGTTCTTCCAGTTCGCGTTTACGCTCGGCTTCGATTTCTTCCGGGCTGCGCTGCACGAAGACTTTCTTCTTGCGCACTTCAACGCTAATGCTCTTGCTACCAGCAACACGCAGGGTGCTGGTGGTTTTGCGCTGCAATGTAATCTTGCGCGGTTCTTCCACTTTCGCCTTGTGGCTGCTCTTCAAGTGAGTCAGCAAAGACTGCTTCTCACTATCGCTCACACCTTCATCGGCGGCGGTGTGCGGCAGACCTGCCTCACGCATCTGCTGCAACAGGCGCTCTACCGGTGTTTTGACCTCATCGGCCAGTTGTTTCACCGTGACTTGCGTCATGCACTTCTCTCCTCAGGCCGCGCCTAATTACTCGAACCAATGGGCTCGGGCGGCCATGATCAACTTGCCGGCACGATCATCGTCAATGCCGTCGATGTCGAGCAGATCGTCAATAGACTGCTCGGCCAGGTCTTCGCGGGTAATTACGCCGCGCACCGCCAGTTCCATCGCCAAATCCTTGTCCATACCCTCAAGCGAGAGCAGGTCTTCGGCCGGATGGGCGTCTGCCAGCTTTTCCTCAGTAGCGATGGCTTTAGTCAACAAACGATCCTTGGCCCGAGCGCGAAGCTCGTTGACGGTGTCTTCGTCAAAGCCGTCGATGTTGAGCATTTCTTCCAACGGTACGTAGGCAATCTCTTCCAGGCTGGTGAAGCCTTCATCTACCAGCACCTGCGCCAGATCTTCGTCGACTTCCAACTCGTCGATAAAGTTGCGCAGGATGTCACCGGTTTCAGCTTGCTGCTTAGCCTGGATGTCCGATTCGGTCATCACGTTCAGGGTCCAGCCGGTCAGTTGGCTGGCCAGACGCACGTTCTGACCACCACGACCAATGGCCTGAGCCAGATTGTCTGCGCCAACGGCGATGTCCATTGCATGGGCATCTTCGTCAACGATAATTGCCGCCACTTCAGCCGGCGACATGGCGTTGATCACGAACTGCGCCGGGTTATCGTCCCACAGGACGATGTCCACACGCTCACCGCCCAATTCGCCCGACACTGCCTGGACGCGCGAACCGCGCATACCAATGCAAGCGCCCTGCGGGTCGATGCGTTTGTCCTTGGAGCGGACCGCGATCTTGGCGCGCGAACCCGGGTCCCGGGACGCAGCCATGACTTCGATCAGGCCTTCGGCGATTTCCGGCACTTCGATACGGAACAGTTCGATCAGCATTTCCGGCGCGGTACGCGACAGGATCAGCTGAGGGCCGCGGTTCTCGGTGCGGATTTCCTTGAGCAGCGCACGCAGACGCACGCCGACACGGAAGGTTTCGCGAGAGATGATGTCTTCACGGGCCAGCAACGCTTCGGCGTTGTTGCCCAGGTCGACGATCACGTTGTCGCGGGTAACTTTTTTCACAGTACCCGAGATGATTTCTCCCAGGCGCTCGCGATAGGCGTCAACGACTTGAGCGCGCTCGGCTTCGCGAACCTTCTGCACGATGACCTGCTTGGCGGTCTGTGCAGCAATACGGCCGAACTCGATCGATTCGATCTTTTCTTCGACAACATCACCCACCTTGGCACCAGGATGCGTTTCAGCAACCTTGCTTGGCCAGGTTTCAATGGCCGGATCATCAAGATCGGCTTCTTCGACGACCGTCCAGCGACGGAAAGTCTCATAGGCACCGGTGTGGCGGTTGATTTCCACACGCAGATCAACTTCGTCTTCAAAACGCTTTTTGGTAGCAGTGGCCAGGGCCAACTCCAGCGCTTCAAAAATCACGTTTGCCGGTACGCCCTTTTCATTGGATACCGACTCAACAACCAGCAGTACTTCTTTGCTCATCGTACGCCTCGCCTTTCGCAAGCCATTGGATCCGCGGGATCCGCGTCTCAGTCAAAACTGGGAATAATGTTGGCCTTGTCGATCATATCGATCGGCAACAGGAACTCATGGTCTTCTACCTGCACCACGACGTCCTGCTCTTCTACACCGCGCAGAAGGCCCTGAAAATTGCGTCGCCCTTCAAAGGGAGATCGCAGCTTGATCTTCACTTGTTCACCGGCAAATTTTGCAAACTGATCAATAGTGAACAGTGGGCGTTCCATGCCTGGCGAGGAAACTTCGAGGGTGTATTCAACGGCGATTGGATCTTCAACATCCAGGACACCGCTGATCTGACGACTGACAATGGCACAATCGTCCACCAGCACGCCGCCCTCTTTATCGATATAAACGCGCAACATTGAGTGGCGACCTTGAGCCGAAAACTCAATACCCCAGCATTCATAGCCTAGGGCCACGACCACCGGGGCCAGCAAGGCCTGCAACTCTTCTAGCTTGCTCGACACCTGAACCCCCTCGTGCATGTATGTGCATGCTGTGCAAAATAAAAAAATGGGCGAAACGCCCATCCTTGAAACGCCGTCGAACAGCGGCGTTGAAAGTGTCCAGCTAACAAAAAGCCCCTTAAAAGGGGCTCCGCTAAAACTGGTTGCGGGGGCCGGATTTGAACCGACGACCTTCGGGTTATGAGCCCGACGAGCTACCAGACTGCTCCACCCCGCGACAAAGCTGGGGCGGAAGTATACGACCGATCCCTTACAGGGTCAATGTAACCTTCCACCTACAAGAAAGCCCGCAACAGCGGGCTCTCCTGATAATTGGTACCGAGAAGGGGACTCGAACCCCTACACCCTATGGGCACAACCACCTCAAGGTTGCGTGTCTACCAATTCCACCACCTCGGCAATACAGCGTTTACAACCCTTCTTACTTCTGCTCTTGAGCTGGAGGTACGTCAGTCGCTGGAGTAGCCGACTTTTGCTCTTGAAGCACCGGGACATCATCAGAAGCCGGTTTTGCTTTTGGCACTTCCAACACTGCTGGGTTTGGGAGACCTACTTGAGTCAGCACATGAGCTTTCTCTTTAGCAAAGTAACCTAACCCCAAGCTGGTTATGAAGAAACCGGCGGCAAGTATAGCAGTAAACTTACTAAGAAAGGTAGAGGAACCTTGGCTTCCGAATACAGTATTTGAAGCACCTGCACCGAAAGACGCACCAGCATCCGCACCTTTACCCTGTTGCAACAAAACCAGGGCAACTACGCCCAGGGCAGCCAACAGATGAAAAACGACTACGACTGTTTCCAGCATTTTTTCAGTTTCCCGCGGCGCGACAAATCGCACCGAACTCATCTGCATTCAGGGAGGCTCCACCAATGAGCCCCCCATCGATATCCGGCATGCCGAACAGTTCGACCGCATTGGCCGCCTTCACGCTGCCGCCGTATAGAAGACGCACACCTTGTGCGACTTCAGAATTCTCTGCCGCCAACTGCGCGCGGATGGCTGCGTGCACATCCTGCGCCTGTTGCGGTGTAGCAGTCAGCCCGGTACCAATGGCCCAGACCGGCTCGTAAGCAATTACTGCCTTTGCAAATGCACCAACACCCAACTCTTCAATGATGCTGCCCAGCTGACGCGAGACAACCTCAAGAGTCTTACCCGACTCGCGCTGCTCAAGGGTCTCCCCTATGCACAACACTGGAATCAGGCCACAAGCCTGTGCTGCCGCGAACTTGCGGTTGAGCGTTCCATCACGCTCACCCATCATCTGACGGCGCTCGGAGTGCCCGACAAGCACGTAGGAACAACCCGCATCGACCAACTGACTTGGTGCAGTTTCACCCGTCAGAGCACCTTGCATGGCTTCCACTGCAGAATTCTGCGCGCCGACCTGAATCGACTTACCTTTCAAGCCATCAACCACTTGGGTGATATGCAGGCAAGGCGGGAAAACCGCAACATCAACACCGCTAGGCAAGGCCAAGTGACGAAGGCCATTGATCAGCTCAGCGACACTGGCGCGGGTACCGTGCATCTTCCAGTTACCAGCTACCATAGTGCGACGCATGCTGTACCTCGTCGGTCAAAGTGGGCGCAGATGTTACCCAACCACATCATCACTGGCAAGCCGAATTCAGGCGCAAACTTCAGTTACCAGTTTTGCCAGGTCTTCGGCGTGCCCCCGAACCTGTGTTTCATCCTCGCCTTCGACCATAACGCGCACCAAAGGCTCCGTACCGGACTTGCGTAGCAATACGCGACCACGTCCCGCCATCGCCAGGGTCACGCGCTCGCAGGCCTCTTTGACAGCAGGGTGCTCGATCGGATTATCGCCACCGGCAAATCGCACATTGAGCAACACTTGCGGACATTTGCGCAGGGCTTGACGCGCCTGGGCAAGACTCTCGTCGCGTCGACGCAATGCCAGCAGCACTTGTAGCGCGGCAATAATGGCGTCGCCCGTAGTCGTGTGCTGGAAGCACACCACGTGCCCCGAGTTCTCGCCACCCACCTGCCAATTACGCTCCTGCAGTTCGGCGATCACATAACGGTCACCCACATTCGCACGAACAAACGGAACCCCCAGCTCGGCCAAGGCCAGCTCAAGCCCGAGATTACTCATCAGCGTGCCAACGACGCCGCCTTGCAGCTTGTTACGCTCATGCAGATCGCGAGCGATGATGAACAGCAGGTCATCGCCATCAACCACGGTACCGGTGTGATCAACCATCAGGACACGATCACCGTCGCCATCAAACGCGATACCCAGGTCGGCATGCTCAGCCAGAACGGCTGCCTGCAGTTGCTCCATATGGGTCGAGCCGCAGTTTTCATTGATGTTCAGCCCGTTAGGCTGAGCCGACAGCACGGTAACCTGCGCACCCAATTCCTTGAATACACTTGGCGCCACCTTGTAGGTCGCACCATGGGCGCAGTCGACAACAATCTTCAACCCCGCAAAATTGGTACTACTTGGCACACTGCTCTTGCAGAATTCGATATAACGGCCAGACGCGTCATTGATTCTCGACACCTTGCCCAGCTTACTGGATTCGACCACCGTCATCGGCGCATCCAGAAGCTCTTCGATCATCAACTCGATCTCGTCAGGCAGCTTGGTGCCCTGCCCCGAGAAAAACTTGATGCCATTATCGTCATGGGGATTGTGCGAAGCACTGATCACGATACCGGCTTCAGCGTGGAAAGTACGCGTCAGGTATGCGATCGCCGGAGTCGGCATCGGCCCCAGCAGCATAACGTCAGCACCGGCAGCGGACAGACCCGCCTCCAGTGCCGATTCAAACATATAACCCGAGATACGGGTGTCCTTGCCCACCAGGATGCGGCATGCGCCCATGCTACGGAACGCCATACCGGCCGCCCAACCCAGCTTGAGCATGAAATCAGGAGTAATCGGATATTCGCCGACCCGACCACGGATACCGTCGGTGCCAAAGTATTTTTTAGTCATAAGTGCTCCATCATTCTTATTCGGCTGATTCTACAGCGGCGATCATTCGCACCACATCGACGGTCTCGGCGACATCATGCACGCGCAAGATACGCGCGCCCTTGGTTACCGCAAGCGCCGCAAGTGCAAGGCCACCGTACAACCGCTCACCCACCGGACGATTCAAGGCGAGCCCTATCATGCTCTTGCGCGAAACCCCAACCAACAGGGGCCGACCAAGGGCATGCAAAGCTTCCATATGCTTGAACAGGCTTAAATTGTGCTGCAAGGTCTTGGCGAACCCGAACCCGGGATCAAGGATGATCTTCTCAGGCGGGATACCAACAGTGGCGCACTGGGCGATCCGTGCAGCAAGGAACCCACTCACTTCACCCACCAGGTCGTCATAGTGAGGGCAGTCCTGCATGTTGCCGGGCTCGCCCAACATATGCATCAGGCACACTGGAAGGCCGGACGCCGCCGCCGCATCCAAGGCACCGTCACGCTGCAGCGAACGCACGTCATTGATGAGTCCCGCGCCCAGGCGCGCTGCCTCACGCATCACCGCTGGCGTGGATGTATCAACCGATATGATGACATCCAGTTCACGAGCAATGCGCTCGACAACCGGCGCCACGCGCTCCAGTTCCTCCAACGGAGAAACAAAGCGAGCGCCAGGCCGAGTGGACTCACCACCGACATCAATCAGGGTCGCTCCTGCAGCCACCATCGACTCAGCATGACGCAACGCTGCGTCCAGCTGGCTGAAGCGGCCGCCGTCAGAAAAGGAATCAGGGGTGACATTAAGAATGCCCATGACATGTGTCTGGGCCAAATCAAGAACCCGGTTGCCGCAAGGCAACCGGGTAGAGGACAACGCAAAAGTCATTTCAAACCTTAGTGGTCAGCTGCGGGGCCGCCGATCGGGGTTTCAGGGCGTTCATTCTGCACCACTGGCGGAGTACCCGAGGTACCTGAACCACCTTCCCAATCGCGAGGCTCACGCGGTGTACGGCCAGCCATGATGTCGTCGATCTGATCGGCATCGATGGTTTCGTACTTCATCAGCGCATCAGCCATCGCATCCAATTTGTCGCGATTGTCGGTCAGGATCTGCTTGGCCGTACCGTAGCACTGGTCAATGATGCTGCGCACTTCGGAGTCGATCAGCTTGGCTGTCTCACCAGAGAAGCTGGCGCTCTGACCGCCACCACCACGACCCAGGAATACTTCACCCTCTTCCTCGGCATACATCAACGGACCGAGTTTTTCCGACAACCCCCACTTGGTCACCATGTTCCGTGCAATCTGGCTGGCACGCATGATGTCGTTGGAGGCACCGGTGGTCACCCCATCGAAGCCCAAGGTCATCTCTTCAGCGATACGACCGCCGTACAGCGAACAGATCTGGCTGATCAGCGCACGCTTGGAGAGGCTGTAGCGATCCTCCTCCGGCAGGAACATGGTGACACCCAGCGCCCGACCACGAGGAATGATCGAAACTTTATAGACAGGGTCATGCTCAGGCACCACACGCCCTACAATGGCGTGGCCAGCTTCGTGATAAGCGGTGTTTTGCTTCTCTTTCTCGGACATGACCATGGATTTGCGCTCAGCGCCCATCATGATCTTGTCTTTCGCCAGCTCGAATTCTTTCATTTCAACGATGCGCTTGCCGGTACGGGCCGCAAACAGCGAAGCCTCGTTTACCAAGTTGGCCAGGTCAGCACCCGAGAAACCTGGGGTACCACGGGCGATCACGGCCGGAGCCACGTCGTCACCCATCGGCACTTTACGCATGTGGACTTTCAGGATCTGTTCGCGACCACGGATATCCGGCAAGCCAACCACCACCTGGCGGTCGAAACGACCTGGACGCAGCAGCGCAGGGTCCAGCACGTCCGGACGGTTGGTCGCGGCGATTACGATGATGCCATCGTTCATCTCGAAACCATCCATCTCAACCAGCAACTGGTTGAGGGTCTGCTCACGCTCATCATGACCGCCGCCCATGCCAGCGCCACGATGACGACCTACGGCATCGATTTCGTCGATGAAAATGATGCACGGTGCGTGCTTCTTGGCCTGCTCGAACATATCGCGAACACGGCTGGCACCGACGCCGACAAACATCTCGACGAAGTCAGAACCGGAAATGGTGAAGAATGGCACTTTGGCTTCACCGGCAATCGCCTTGGCGAGCAAGGTTTTACCGGTACCTGGAGGACCAACCATCAGCACCCCGCGAGGGATACGGCCGCCCAGGCGCTGGAACTTGCCTGGGTCGCGCAGGAACTCTACAAGTTCACCGACTTCTTCCTTGGCTTCGTCGCAACCAGCAACGTCAGCCAGGGTGGTTTTCACCTGGTCTTCGGAGAGCAGGCGCGCCTTGCTCTTGCCGAAGCTCATCGGCCCGCCCTTGCCTCCCGCACCACCTTGCATCTGGCGCATGAAAAACATGAACACGGCGATAATCACCAGGATCGGGAAGCTGGCGACCAGCAACTGGGTCCAGATGCTCTGCTGCTCAGGCTGCTTGCCTTCAACAACCACGTGGTTATCCACCAGGTCGCCGATCAAACCGTTGTCCTGAATTGCCGGACGAATGGTCTTGAAGCTGTCGCCATCGTTGCGTTTGCCGGTGATCACGTAGCCATCAACCGCTACGCGCTCGACCTTGCCATCCTTAACTTGCTGGATGAAGTCGGAATAGTTGAGGGTCTGCGGCTCGTTAGGGCTGGAGAAGTTGTTCATCACCGTCACGAGGACAGCCGCGATGATCAACCACAGGATCAGATTCTTTGCCATATCGTTCAATTAACTACCCTCTGAAGCAAGCTCCGCTACTGGCGCGCGCTTCGCATGATATTCACCGGCCTAACTTACTACATTACCTACAACTCTGGCAGGCGCCGTCTGTAACCCTTTGTGAAACTTTGACTACACAATATTCGTAAAGCTTCGTGACGAAAGCGATATAAAAAAACCTATCGCCCTCCTCGAATTCCTCAAAAACGCTCTTCACTCGCCGCGCCTTCGACACCACGGAAGCCGCGGCACAGCAAGTATTGCTCTCTGGACCTGTCCCGGGAAGAGTCAGGCTTACGCGTCTGCACCTTGTCGAACAACTTGCGGATGTTCTTGTGGTACTCGTCAAAACCTTCTCCCTGGAACACCTTCACCAGGAAATCGCCACCAGGACGCAACACCCGACCCGCCAGATCCAGCGCCAATTCGCAAAGGAACATGGCCCGCGGCATATCAACGGCCGGTAATCCACTCATATTGGGGGCCATGTCGGAAATCACAAGGTCTACCTGCGAATTTCCCACAGCCTCGAGGATCTGGGCGAGCACGGTGTCCTGGGTAAAGTCGCCATGAACGAAGGTCACGTCCGGGATGCTGTCCATTTCGAGGATGTCGGAAGCGATCAGGCGACCTTGACCACCAATCAGACGACTGGTCACCTGGGACCACCCACCAGGGGCCGCACCAAGATCGATAACGCTCATGCCTGGACGAATCAACTTGTCCTTGTCCTGGATCTCCAACAGCTTGTAGCTGGCCCGGGAACGATAGCCATCCTTTTGCGCCTTTTTGACGTAAGGATCGTTGAAATGCTCTTGCAGCCACTTAAGGCTAGTTTTGGAACGGGCCACGGGCCACCTCGAAAATAAAACGGGTCGTGATTAACTGGGCGGTCCCGGACTCGCTCGGGTAAACTGGCCGCCGCTTTTTACAAGATCAGACGCAGGGGTCAGATTATGCCGCTCACTCAAGAGCAGAAGAAACAGTACAAATCCATTGGCCACCATCTGAAACCAGTTTTGATTGTGGCAGACAACGGTTTGACTGAAGGTGTGTTAGCCGAACTTGAACGCGCACTGGGCGATCACGAACTGATCAAGATCAAGGTCAACATCCTTGACCGCGAAGCGCGCCTGGCCGCCATTGCAGAACTGTGCAAGGTGGGCAAGGCGGACCTGGTTCAGGTCATCGGCAAGATGGCGCTGCTGTATCGCAAGAACTTCAGCGTCAACAAGCAACTGTCGAACGTTCATCGCTTCAAATGACAACAAGGGTCACGGGCGCGCCTCGCGCGCCCCGCCACTCCACCCGGGCGCCGGCTGCATGACCAGCACCAGGCCGGAAAACCCTAGCACAAGATAGCTGAATAACTGCCAGCGCAACGCTTCCGGCAGCCATACACGCACCACGCAAAACATCGCGCATGCATACAGCGCCATCAACAGCAGTTGCCCGCGAATATCCCGCCACAAACTCCCCAAGCCTTCGGCCTTGATCAGCACCAGCGCCTGAAGCGTCACGCACGCCGCTGCGAAACTCACCAGCAACGCGCTCAATAATCCATCGATTTCATCGATCAGCAACGGCGCCAGACCAATCAGGCCCAGCGCCGGTACCACGCCAATGTGCAACAACCACAGGCCACCCACCCAAAGCATCTGGGCAAGCTGCCAAAGCATAGCGCCCGCACGAAGCGGGCGCCGCCTTTCAGATATGGCGGACTTCAACAATCTCGTACTCGATCACGCCGCCAGGCGTCTTGACCGCCACCACATCACCCTCTTCCTTGGCAATCAAGGCGCGAGCCAGTGGAGAACCAACGGAGATCTTGCCGAGTTTGAAGTCAGCTTCGTCCTCACCCACGATGTGGTAGACCACGCTTTCGTCAGTCTCGACGTTAGCGATTTCCACTGTTGTGCCGAAAATCACTTTGCCGGTATGCGGGATGGTCGTGACGTCAATGATCACCGCATTCTGCATACGGCCTTCGATGTCACGGATCCGCGCCTCGACCATACCCTGCTGCTCGCGAGCAGCGTGGTATTCGGCGTTTTCCTTCAAGTCACCCAGCTCGCGGGCCGTACCGATGTCCTGGCTCAGCTTTGGACGTACGACCTTGGTCAGATGGGCGTGCTCCTCTTCCAAGGCCTTCGCGCCTTGGACGGTCATTGGGTATTTGGTCATGCCTTCAATCCTGCGTGTAGATCCTGCAAGCGACGCACGGTCTTTTCCGGACCGAACTTGAGCGCTTCGCAGATAGCTTCGCCAGCAGCAATAGTAGTGGTGCAGTAGATCTTATGCTGCAAGGCGTTACGACGAATGGAGTAAGAGTCCGCAATCGACTGGCGACCTTCGGTGGTGTTGATGATCAGGGTGACTTCGTCATTCTTGATCATGTCGACCACGTGCGGACGGCCTTCCGTCACCTTGTTCACGCGACGCACTTTCAGGCCGGCAGCTTCGATCAGCTTGGCGGTCCCGGCGGTGGCCACGATTTCGAACCCCAAGTTGATCAGATCACGGGCCACGCCTGCAACCAGTGGCTTGTCATCATCACGCACGCTGATGAAAGCAGTACCGCCGGTTGGCAACACTTCGCTGGCGCCCATTTGAGCCTTGGCGAAAGCTTCGCCGAAGGTATCGCCCACACCCATCACTTCACCGGTGGACTTCATCTCTGGGCCCAGGATCGGGTCCACGCCAGGGAATTTGGCGAATGGGAACACCGCCTCTTTCACGCTGTAGAAGTTCGGAATGATTTCCTTGGTGAACCCGATTTCCTTCAGGGTCTTACCTGCCATCACACGCGCAGCGATCATGGCCAGGGACACGCCGATGCACTTGGACACAAACGGCACGGTACGCGAGGCACGCGGGTTGACTTCGATGACGTAGATGTCTTCGCCCTGCAGCGCCAACTGTACGTTCATCAGGCCGACCACGCCCAACTCCAGGGCCATTTTCTTGACCTGTTCGCGCATCTCGTCCTGGATGTGCGCTGGCAACGAGTAAGGCGGCAGCGAGCATGCGGAGTCACCGGAGTGAACGCCCGCCTGCTCGATGTGCTGCATGATTGCGCCGATGACCACGTCGGTACCGTCGCAAACAGCATCCACGTCCATCTCGATGGCGCAGTTGAGGAAGTGATCCAGCAGCACCGGGCTGTCGTTGGATACTTTCACCGCATCACGCAGGTAACGCTTGAGTTCTTCTTCTTCGTAGACGATTTCCATCGCACGGCCGCCCAGCACGTAGGAAGGACGCACCACCAGCGGGTAGCCGATCTTGCTGGCTGCACGGATGGCTTCGTCTTCGCTGCGCACAGTGGCGTTTGGCGGCTGACGCAGGTTCAGGCGCTCAACCATTTGCTGGAAGCGCTCGCGGTCTTCTGCACGGTCGATAGCGTCCGGGCTGGTGCCGATGATCGGCACGCCGGCAGCTTCAAGGGCACGTGCCAGTTTCAGCGGGGTTTGGCCGCCGTACTGGACGATCACGCCTTTTGGCTTCTCGACGCGCACGATTTCCAACACGTCTTCCAGGGTCACTGGCTCGAAGTACAGACGATCGGAGGTGTCGTAGTCAGTGGAAACGGTTTCCGGGTTGCAGTTGACCATGATGGTCTCGTACCCGTCTTCGCGCAGGGCGAGAGCGGCGTGTACGCAGCAGTAGTCGAACTCAATACCTTGGCCGATACGGTTTGGACCGCCGCCCAAGATCATGATCTTGTCGCGACCCGACGGCGCCGCTTCGCACTCTTCCTCGTAAGTGGAGTACAGGTAGGCAGTGTCGGTGGAGAACTCGGCCGCGCAGGTGTCAACGCGCTTGTAGACCGGGAAGATTTCCAGTTTGTGGCGGTACGTGCGCAGGTTTTTCTCAGTCACACCCAGCAGCTTGGCCAGGCGCTGGTCGGAGAAGCCCTTGCGCTTGAGGCGGAACATCATGTCGCGATCGATGCTGGCCAGGCCCAGGGTCTTGACCTTCTCTTCTTCCTTGATCAGATCTTCGATCTGCACCAGGAACCACGGGTCGATCATGTTCATGCCGAAGATGTCTTCGACGGTCATGCCGGCGCGGAAGGCGTCAGCGACGTACCAGATACGCTCAGCCCCAGGCACAGTCAGCTCGCGCTTGAGCACACTCATGCTTTCCGGGTTGCTCAGGTCAAGTTTTTCGTCCAGGCCGCAAACACCCACTTCCAGGCCACGAAGGGCTTTCTGCAGGGATTCCTGGAAGGTCCGGCCGATGGCCATGACTTCACCCACCGACTTCATCTGGGTGGTCAGGCGCGCGTCAGCCTTGGCGAATTTCTCGAAGGCAAAACGTGGCAGCTTGGTCACGACGTAGTCGATGGACGGCTCGAAGGACGCCGGGGTCTTGCCGCCGGTGATGTCGTTCGACAGTTCGTCCAGGGTGTAACCCACAGCCAGTTTGGCCGCGACCTTGGCGATCGGGAAACCGGTAGCCTTCGAGGCCAGGGCCGACGAACGGGACACACGCGGGTTCATTTCGATAACGACCATGCGACCGGTGGTCGGGCAGATGCCGAACTGCACGTTAGAACCGCCAGTCTCCACACCGATCTCACGCAGCACCGCCAGGGAGGCGTTACGCAGGATCTGGTATTCCTTGTCGGTCAGGGTCTGTGCTGGAGCCACGGTGATCGAGTCACCGGTGTGCACGCCCATCGGGTCGAAGTTTTCGATGGAGCAGACGATGATGCAGTTGTCCTTCTTATCGCGGACAACCTCCATCTCATATTCTTTCCAACCGATCAGGGATTCGTCGATCAGCAGCTCTTTGGTCGGAGACAGGTCCAGGCCACGGGCGCAGATTTCTTCGAACTCTTCACGGTTGTAAGCGATACCGCCGCCGGTGCCGCCCATGGTGAAGGAAGGACGGATGATGCACGGAAAGCCCAGGGTCTCGAGGACCGCGTTAGCTTCTTCCATGCTGTGAGCGATACCGGAACGTGGGCACGCCAGGCCGATGGACTTCATGGCCTTGTCGAAGCGGGAACGGTCTTCAGCCTTGTCGATAGTGTCGGCATTGGCGCCGATCATCTCTACGCCGAATTTCTCCAGAACGCCTTCGCGCTCCAAGTCCAGGGCGCAGTTCAGGGCGGTCTGGCCGCCCATGGTTGGCAACAGTGCGTCCGGACGCTCTTTCTCGATGATCTTGGCAACGGTCTGCCACTTGATCGGCTCGATGTAGGTGGCGTCGGCCATGGCCGGGTCAGTCATGATAGTGGCTGGGTTGGAGTTCACCAGGATGACGCGGTAGCCCTCCTCGCGCAGCGCCTTACAGGCCTGGGCGCCGGAGTAGTCGAATTCGCAGGCCTGGCCGATTACGATCGGGCCAGCGCCGAGAATCAGGATGCTTTTTATGTCAGTACGTTTTGGCATGGGTTTGTCACTCAAATCCGCAGGTCAGTCGGCAAGCCGTCTTGAACAATCCTTGAAGAGCCTGCGGGGGCCACCGACATTCGGGGCCGCCCGCAAGCCACTCAGTCAGCGTCGCTTGGCCATCTCATTGATGAAACGGTCGAACAGCGGCGCTACGTCGTTCGGGCCCGGGCTCGCTTCAGGGTGGCCCTGGAAGCTGAACGCACTCTTGTCGGTGCGCTCGATGCCTTGCAGGGAGCCGTCGAACAGCGACTTGTGAATCGCGCGGACATTACCCGGCAAAGTCGCTTCGTCCACCGCAAAACCGTGGTTCTGGCTGGTGATCATCACAACGCCAGTATCCAGGTCTTGTACGGGGTGGTTGGCGCCGTGATGGCCATGCCCCATTTTCAAGGTCTTGGCGCCAGAGGCCAGGGCCAGCAGTTGATGCCCCAGGCAGATACCGAACACCGGAATGTCGGTCTCCAGAACGTCCTTGATGGCCTTGATGGCATAGTCGCATGGCTCAGGGTCACCGGGGCCGTTGGACAGGAACACACCATCCGGTTGCAGGGCCAGCACGTCACTGGCCGGGGTTTGCGCCGGCACCACGGTCACGCGGCAACCACGCTCGACCAGCATGCGCAGGATGTTGTACTTGATGCCGTAGTCATAGGCGACCACGTGATACGACAGATCAGCCGCGTCGATGGTCGCGTGGCTGTCGGTCTTCAAGTCCCAGACAGTGGAGCGCCACTCGTACTGTTCCTTGGTGCTGACGACTTTCGCCAGGTCCATGCCCTTGAGGCCAGGGAAACCTTGCGCTGCGGCGATCGCTGCTTCTTCGGAAATATTGTCACCGGCCATGATGCAGCCGTTCTGCGAACCTTTTTCACGCAGGATGCGTGTCAGACGGCGCGTATCGATACCGGCGATCGCCACAACATTGTTGGCTTTCAGGTAATCGGATAGCGACATCGTATTACGCCAGTTGCTCGCAACCAGAGGCAGGTCACGAATCACCAGGCCCGCCGACCAGACACGATCAGACTCGACGTCTTCCGGTGTAGTACCGGTGTTGCCAATGTGCGGATAGGTCAGGGTCACGATCTGTTGGGCGTAGGAAGGATCGGTAAGGATTTCCTGATAGCCGGTCATGGCAGTGTTAAACACTACCTCTCCAACGGTTTGACCGTCGGCTCCAATGGCTTCGCCGCGAAAAATGCTGCCATCAGCAAGGGCGAGTATGGCTGGCTTAGTCAAGAAGACCTCCCGTAAATAAAGCCTGAAAGGGCGATCGCAGGTTGTAAAAAAGCGGAGTGACGTATGGACACGTCACCCCGCTTCTTCACTGAATTATTCTGCGCGCTTTTAGTGGACACACTAAAGCTGTAGCTTACAGAAAAAGGCTTTTTTGGTCCACCGCTAATGAGCCTTAAAGGCAGGAGAATGCGACAGGACGTCGCTTAGCGGGTAAAACGGGGCCTCAGGATAATCCTGAAGCCCCGTTTTAGCTATCGATTAGTGCAGATCCAGCACATCGCGCATGTCGTAAAGCCCCGGCTCGCGACCGTCCAACCAGAGCGCAGCACGTACCGCCCCCTTGGCAAACGTCATGCGACTGGACGCCTTATGCGTGATTTCAAGGCGCTCGCCTTCGGATGCGAACAACACAGTGTGATCGCCAACTACATCACCACCGCGAACGGTAGCGAAGCCGATGGTGTCACGCGCACGCTCGCCGGTATGACCTTCACGGCCATATACCGCCACTTTCGACAGGTCGCGACCTAACGCATCGGCAATAGCCTCCCCCATACGCAACGCGGTGCCCGAGGGCGCATCGATCTTGTGCCGGTGATGGGTCTCGATGATTTCGATATCCGCCTCATCCCCCAGCACGCGCGCTGCGAGATCAAGCAGCTTGAGCGAAAGGTTCACACCCACACTGAAGTTAGCGGCAAACACGATCGGAATATCCTTGCCCGCCGCCACCAGCAACTGCTTCTGCTCCGCACTCAAGCCCGTCGTACCGATCACCATGGCCTTGCCTGCCTTGCGACAGAACGCCAGGTTCTTCAGCATCACGTCCGGCAGGGTGAAGTCGATCAGTACGTCGAACTCATCAGCCACCTGCTCCAGATTGCCGGACAACGACACACCAATGCGCCCCAACGAGGCCAATTCACCCGCATCCGCACCAATCAGCGTGCTGCCAGGGCGAACGATCGCCGCCGTCAACCCGGAGGCCGGCGATCGCTGCTGCACCGCCTCGACCAGCGTCTTGCCCATGCGCCCGGCAGCGCCCATTACGGCTATACGTCGCATACTCAACTCCTTACAGGTCGCCGAAGAAGCGCTTCACGCCATCGAAGAAGCCCGTGGTCTTCGGCGAATGGGAGTCATCACCTTCCAACGAACTGCGAAACTCTTCCAGCAACTCTCGCTGACGACGACCCAGGTTGACCGGAGTTTCCACCGCCACACGGCACATCAAGTCACCGGCACCACCACCACGCACCGGCGCAACGCCCTTGCCACGGATACGGAACTGCTTACCGGTCTGCGTCCCCTCAGGAATCTTGAGCTTGACCCGACCATCCAGCGTCGGAATCTCCAACTCACCGCCCAGGGCTGCATCGACAAAGCTGATCGGCACTTCGCAGAACAGGTGCTTGCCGTCGCGCTGGAAGATCGAGTGCTCGCGCACATTGATCACCACATACAGGTCGCCCGTCGGACCACCCTGCGTCCCCGCCTCGCCTTCGCCCGACAGACGAATGCGATCGCCGGTATCCACGCCTGCAGGCACCTTCACCGACAGCGTCTTGTACTCTTCGACGCGGCCTTCGCCGTGACAGGAGTCGCACGGATCGGAAATGATCTTGCCCTGCCCATGGCAACGCGGGCAGGTCTGCTGCACCGAGAAGAAGCCCTGCTGCATGCGCACCTGACCGATACCGCCACAGGTCGGGCAGGTGATCGGCGAGGAGCCTTTCTTAGCCCCCGAACCGTCGCACGGCTTGCAGTTGACCAGCGTCGGCACGCGGATATTGACGCTGGTGCCGCGCACGGCTTCTTCCAGGTTCAGCTCCAGGGTGTAGCGCAGGTCGCTGCCCCGCTGGGCACCACCCCGCTGGCCACCGCGGCCGCCGCCGAAGAAGTCACTGAACACATCGCCGAAAATATCGGAGAAGTTCTGACCGCCGAAGCCGGCTCCGCCGCCACCCATGCTCGGGTCGACGCCGGCGTGACCATACTGGTCGTAGGCCGCACGCTTGTTGGGATCACACAGGCATTCGTAGGCCTCGTTGGCCTCTTTGAACATTTCTTCGGATTCTTTGTTATCCGGATTACGGTCCGGGTGGTGCTTCATCGCCAGGCGACGGTAAGCCTTTTTCAGGTCCGCCTCGCTGGAGCCACGCTCCACACCCAATACTTCGTAATAGTCACGCTTTGCCATAAGTCTTTGCACTCTTAAGGACGTTCGGCCAGACCCTCCTGAGCCCTGCCAAACTCGTTGAGCCCCAATACAGGCCCGGACCCAACTCACGTCAATTCAACGATCCTGGTCATAACTGCTTTCAGCCAGGGACCCGGCCAAAAACGCGGTGACTGTCGCCCAGGAAGCAGGAGCATTCCCGATCACACCGCCAACATCCGAACGTTGTCGCATGCTGTAAAAATTCGCATACCCCAGACACACCAACGCGGGAGCAAGCTCCCGCGCGGCGACATCCTACCAGTCACCGCTTGATAGCGGTCAACCGGCCAAGCAGATTACTTCTGCTCTTTGACTTCTTCGAACTCGGCATCGACAACGTCGTCGTGCTTGGCTTCAGGCTCTGCGTGTTGCGCAGCGCCTTCAGCTGGCTGGCCTTGCTCGGCGTACATTTTCTGGGCAACTGGCGCGGAAACTTTCGACAGTTCCTCAACCTTGGCTTCAATGGCAGCCTTGTCGTCACCTTTAACGGCGGCTTCCAGGGCAACCACGGCAGCTTCGATCGCAGCCTTCTCTTCGGCAGTTACTTTATCGCCAGCATCAGCGACCATTTTGCGTGTCGAGTGAACCAGGGCATCACCCTGGTTACGCGCAGCGGCCAGCTCTTCGAACTTGCGATCTTCTTCGGAGTTGGCTTCAGCATCGCGAATCATCTGCTGAATTTCTTCCTCGGACAGGCCGGAGTTGGCCTTGATCACGATCGATTGAGTCTTGCCGGTGGCCTTGTCCTTGGCGCCTACGTGCAGAATGCCGTTGGCGTCGATGTCGAAGGTCACTTCGATTTGTGGCACGCCACGTGGTGCTGGTGGAATCTCGGCCAGGTCGAACTTGCCCAGGGACTTGTTCTGCGCAGCCTGCTTACGCTCACCTTGCAACACATGGATGGTCACGGCGCCCTGGTTGTCATCGGCAGTCGAGAACACTTGCGATTTCTTGGTAGGAATCGTGGTGTTTTTCTCGATCAGCGCCGTCATCACGCCACCCATGGTTTCAATACCCAGGGTCAGCGGGCTCACGTCCAGCAGCAGCACGTCTTTCACGTCACCGGCCAATACCGCACCTTGGATCGCAGCACCCATGGCAACCGCTTCGTCCGGGTTCACGTCTTTACGTGCTTCCTTGCCGAAGAACTCGGTAACCAGCTTCTGAACCAGTGGCATACGGGTCTGACCGCCAACCAGGATCACGTCGTTGATCGCGCCAACGTCGATACCAGAGTCTTTCAGCGCGATACGGCAAGGCTCGATGGTGCGCTGAACCAGGTCTTCAACCAGCGCTTCCAGCTTGGCGCGCGAGATCTTCACGTTCAAGTGCTTAGGACCGGTAGCATCTGCAGTAATGTACGGCAGGTTAACGTCGGTCGACTGAGCGGAAGACAGCTCGATCTTGGCTTTCTCAGCGGCTTCTTTCAGGCGCTGCATGGCCAGCGGGTCACCCTTAAGGTTCATGCCGCTTTCTTTCTTGAATTCGTCAACGAGGTAGTCGATCAGACGAATGTCAAAGTCTTCACCACCGAGGAAGGTGTCACCATTGGTGGCCAACACTTCGAACTGGTGCTCGCCGTCAACTTCAGCGATCTCGATAACGGAAACGTCGAAGGTACCGCCACCCAGGTCATAAACGATGACGGTGTGATCGCCCTTGGCCTTATCCATGCCGTAAGCCAGTGCAGCGGCAGTGGGTTCGTTGATGATACGTTTAACGTCCAGGCCCGCGATGCGGCCGGCATCCTTGGTCGCCTGGCGCTGGCTGTCGTTGAAGTAGGCCGGAACGGTGATCACCGCTTCGGTCACGGCTTCACCGAGGTAGTCTTCAGCAGTTTTCTTCATCTTTTTCAAGATTTCAGCCGAGATTTGCGGCGGCGACATTTTCTGGCCGTTTACTTCAACCCAGGCGTCACCGTTATCGGCCTTGGCGATTTTGTAAGGGACCATCTTGATGTCTTTCTGTACGACTTCTTCTTCGAACTTACGACCGATCAGACGCTTCACCGCGTACAGGGTGTTATGCGGATTGGTCACAGCCTGACGTTTGGCCGACTGACCAACGAGGATTTCACCGTCGTTGGCGTAAGCAATGATCGACGGCGTGGTACGCGCGCCTTCGGCGTTTTCGATGACTTTTGCAACGCCGTTTTCCAGCACAGAGACGCAGGAGTTGGTGGTCCCCAGGTCGATACCGATAATTTTGCCCATGATTTACTCTCCCGAAACTTGAATTTGGATGCCGCAGCAGTGGTAGCTAACTGCGGTAGCACTTAATCGCTTGACTTATAGATGGGGGCCTTACAGCAAATTTCAAGCCTGCTCATCAATAGAAGGTGCAACAGGTGCTGGCGCCTTGCTCACCACCACCATTGCCGGGCGCAACAGGCGACCATTGAGCTGGTAACCCTTCTGGAACACTTTCAACACGCTGTTAGGCTCCAGGTCATGGCTTTCCTGCATGGCCATGGCTTGGTGATGCTCGGCGCTGAACGGCTCGCCGCCTTGTGGATCGATAGCTTCCAACTGATAACGCTTCAGGGTGTCCTGGAACATTTTCAGGGTCAGCTCAATCCCTTCGCGCATCGGACGGATGTTTTCGTCATCCGGGTTGGACAACTCCAGCCCACGCTCCAGGCTGTCGATGATCGGCAACAGATCACCGGCGAATTTTTCCAGCGCAAATTTATGAGCCTTCTCCACGTCCTGCTCGGCACGACGGCGGACGTTCTGCAGATCGGCGGCAACACGCAAAGACTGATCCTGCGCAGCGGCCAATTGCTCTTCGAGCACTTGTACACGGGTCGCCAGCTCATCACCGGCCGCCGGATTGGCGTCTGGAGTTTGCGTATCCTGCGTCTGTTCGTCAGCCATAGATTTCTCCTTTCAAAATCATGCGCGAACTCAACTCGCGCTTCTGTTCCGGTATATGGGGCCACAATTTCCAGGTTCAAGGGCGCAAGCCTTACCAAAAGTCTTTCAATTGCTCCAGATCAACTCCTGCACGCTCATTCCCCATCGCACTAAAAAAATCCCACATTCAAGCAAATCGAGCTAAGCGTCAGGATTGTCAGCCCAGAACAAAACACTGTATAAATAACCAGACCTAAAGCCTGGGAGCGGCCGTCATGCTCGTGCACCTGTCCGTACATAACTACGCCATCGTTGAACATCTGGATCTCGAACTGGATCGCGGGATGAGCGTAATCACAGGCGAAACCGGCGCCGGCAAGTCGATCATGCTCGACGCCCTGGGCCTGGCCCTCGGCGACCGTGCCGACAGCGGCGTAGTGCGCCCCGGTGCGGACAAGGCCGACATCCTGGCCACCTTCGACCTGGCGGACATCCCCGAGGCGGAAGCCTGGCTCGCCGAACGCGACCTTAATAATGAAGGTCCCTGCATTTTGCGCCGAGTCATCACGGCCGAAGGGCGCTCCCGCGGCTATATCAACGGCACCCCCTGCCCCCTTGGCGACCTGAAGGCCCTGGGTGAGCTGCTGATCGATATCCACAGCCAGCACGAACACCAATCCTTACTGAAAACCGACACCCATCGCCGCCTGCTCGATGAATACGCCGGTGCCACAGACCTCGCCCGCCAGGTTCTCCTGGCCGCCCAACGCTGGCGCCAGACCCGCCTGGAACTGGAGCGACTCTCCAACTCCGGCGACGAACAACGCGCGCGCCATCAACTGCTCAGCTATCAGCTCGAAGAACTCGAAAGCCTGGGCCTTGGCGAAACCGAGCTGGAACAGCTCGAACAGGAACACAAGAACCTCACCAACGCCGAAACGCTACTGGCTATTTGCAGGCAAGTCGTAGAGCAATGCAGTGAAAGTGATTCGGGCAATGTACTCAACGCGCTGACCGCCAGCCTCAATCGACTATCCAGCGTGAACAATGCGTCCGGCTCGCTGAACGAGGCCACCACCCTGCTGACCAGTGCGCAGATCCAGGTCGAGGAGGCCGTGGGCGAACTCAACCGCTTCCTTGATCACTTCGACGCCGACCCAGCACGCTTGCAGGAAATAGAAGAACGCCTGGACACCATCTACACCCTGGCGCGCAAACATAGAATCCAGCCTACCGAATTGGCGGCCATGCAGCAGAAACTGCTGGATGAAATCGAAACCCTGAACGCGAACGACGAATCCATTGAGCGGCTGGGCGACGAACTCGCCTCCTTCGCTCGCCATTACCAGGAGAAGGCTCGCGAATTGAGCGATCTTCGCCAGCAGGCAGCGACCAGCCTGGCCAGTGCTGTAGAGCAGGAAATCCAGCGCCTCGGCATGCCGGGTGGGCGCTTCAGCATTGAGCTGCACACCAATACCAGCGATGAACTGCAACCCCACGGCCTTGAGCAGGTGGAACTGTTGGTCAGCGCCAACCCTGGACAACCACTCAAAGCGTTGGCAAAAGTGGCCTCGGGGGGTGAGCTTTCGCGGATTAGCCTCGCGATCCAGGTGATTACGGCCCAGACTTCACGCGTCCCGACGCTGGTATTCGATGAGGTGGACGTCGGCATTGGCGGGCCGACCGCCGAAATCGTGGGTCAATTGCTCCGTCGCCTGGGGGATCGCGGCCAGGTGCTGACGGTGACCCACTTGCCGCAAGTGGCCGCCCAAGGGCATCAGCACTTGTTTGTGCATAAAGTGCGAGGCAACGATAAGACCCATACCGCTGTGTCCAAGCTGAACAAGTCAGAGCGAGTGGAAGAAGTGGCGCGCATGCTGGGCGGTATCGACTTGACCAAGGAGTCCTTGGCTCACGCGAAAAAAATGGTCGTGGCTGCGAAAGCCTAAGCCGAACATTTCCTTTCTTAAGACAGCACGAAGGCGACCCTAGGGTCGCCTTCATTCGTTTGCAGAACACGTCTGCGTCGAATTTTACTTTTTCTTACGGATGTACAGCACCAGATTGTGGTCCACCAAATCGAAACCATGCTCTTCGGCGATAGCCTTCTGGAGCTTCTCGATTTCCGGACTGGTGAACTCGATAACCTCATTGGTATCCAGGTCAACCATGTGGTCGTGATGACCACCGTCAGCCAATTCGAACACCGCATGACCGCCGTCGAAATTATGACGAACCACCAGCCCTGCGGCTTCAAACTGGGTCAGCACACGGTAAACCGTGGCCAGGCCAACGTCCTCATTAGACTCCATCAGCGCCTTGTAAACATCTTCGGCACTCATGTGGCGCTGCTCAGCAGAATCGAGCATTTGTAGAATCTTGACTCGTGGCAGAGTCACTTTAAGACCGGCTTTGCGTAGTTCGCTATTTTCAACCATGGTTAGCTTTCTCGCGGATGCTGCTTCGCAGCTTCTCTTAATACGGGTATGATCGGCGTTTACGTTGTCCCAGCCAAGATAGTGGAAGTCGCCCACCGATGCAAAACACCAAGCTCTTGCTAACCAGTTTCACCTTTGTGGGACTGCTCGCACTCGCCGGTTGTTCATTCCCCGGGGTTTACAAAATCGACATCCAGCAGGGCAATGTCGTCACGCAGGACATGATAGACCAGTTACGTCCGGGAATGACCCGACGGCAAGTACGGTTTATCATGGGTAATCCCCTGCTGACTGACACTTTCCATGCCGATCGCTGGGATTATCTATACAGCATCCAGCCTGGTGGCGGTGAACGCCAGCAGGAGCGCGTCAGCGTCATCTTCAATGGCAATGACCAGCTCGTCAGCCTGTCCGGTGACTTCATGCCCGGTGTAAGCCGTGATGAAGCCTTGCTGGGCAAAGACAACGGCACCAACGTGACTGCGCCTGCGCAGGAAAGCGAGAAGCCGAAGTCCGAGGTACCGGCCAAGCCTGGCTCCTTGCTCGACAAGATCCAGAAGGACGTCGACGGCGTGCAAACTGTTCCAGTCCCGACGCCACAGCCTCTGGATACCAGCCCGCAGTAAGTTTGCGGCGCTCAACAAAAAGCCCGGCGTGCCGGGCTTTTTGTTGCCTATCGGTAATCGGCAAGCCTACGCCCCCTGCTTCCTGGCCAGCGCTGCCTTGGCCGCACGCAGCCGGCGCACCTCTTTAGGGTCGGCCAGCAAGGGGCGGTAAATCTCGATACGGTCACCCGGCTGAACGGCGCGCACATCGGCGTCCGCCACGACCTTACCAAATATACCCAATGGGCAACCAGCAAGGTCCAACCCAGGAAACTGCAATCCGATCCCCGACGCCTGGACCGCCGCTCGCAGACTAGTCCCCGCCGGCACCTTCACCGTCAGCAACACCTGGCGATCCACGGCGGCATGCACCACCTCAATCTCAACCATGCAGTTGCTTGGCCCGCTCACAGAACGCGTCCACCAGAGTATTGGCCGCCTGATTGAACAGAGGCCCCAGCGTTGCCCGCACAATGGGGCCAGCGTAATCAAACGACAGATCAAGGCTGATCTTGCAGGCTTTCTCGGTCAGGGCCTTGAATACCCATACACCATGTAATTGGGTGAAGGGCCCCTCCTGCAGGTTCATCTCGATGGATTTTCCCGGAACCAACACATTACGCGTAACAAAGTGCTGACTGAGCCCCCCCTTGGCCACGCCAACACTGGCAACCATGTGCTCGTCACTGCTCTCCTTCACCTCAGCGGTCGAGCACCAGGGCAGGAATTCCGGGTAACGCGCCACGTCGTTGACCAGGTCATAAAGCGCCTGAGCCGGATAAGGCAGCAGGGCCGAACGTTGAATATGCGTCGTCATGTGAGCGTTACTTCCACAGCTGAGCGGCAAACATCGCGAAAGAACAGCCCGATCCGCGAGAGAAAAAAACCAAAGAACTGCCGGCATTGTCCGGGATTCGTCCAACACGCTCAAGCACACAGGTTGACCGTAGCCGACACGCTCGCAACTCCCTATAATGCCGCCCCTATGGCTAAACAAAAGAAACACCCCACAGGGACCATCGCGCAAAATAAAAAGGCGCGACACGATTACTTCATCGAACATCGGTTCGAGGCTGGTCTGGTCCTGGCCGGCTGGGAAGTAAAAAGTCTGCGCGCCAGCAAGCTGCAACTGGTCGACAGTTATGTGCTGCTCAAGGATGGCGAGGCATGGCTGCTGGGCAGTCATATCACCCCGCTGACTACCGCGAGCACTCACGTGATTGCCGACCCGGTACGCACACGCAAGCTGCTGCTCAATGCCCGCGAACTCGACAAGCTGGCTGCCGCCGTACAGCAGAAAGGCTATGCCTGCGTCTGCCTGTCCTGGTACTGGAGCAAGCACCTGGTCAAGTGCGAGATCGCCCTGGGCAAGGGTAAGAAGGAATACGACAAGCGTGACACCGAGCGCGAACGCGATTCCAATCGTGAACTGCATCGCGCCGTGCGCAACAAGGGCAAGGAAGAATAATCCTTGTGACGCCGTAGCTTGGGTGCCCACCCAAGCTACATGCCCTTGCGTCGCTCCGCCCGGGCCATACGCTGAACTTCCTGACGCACTTCCTCCAACACCTCCTGCACATACAGCAGGTGACGGGTTGAGACCTCGCGCGCCTGCTCGGCCCGCCCTTCGATAATCGCCAGGTACAGATCCCGGTGCTGACTGATCAGCATGTCGCGGGTTTCCGTGCGCTGTTGGTACATCCCGCCGATATTGGTGACCACGTTACGCTTGAGCAGATCGAATAAACCGCGAATGGTGTGCAACAAGACTGCATTGTGGCTCGCCTCGGCAATGGCCAGATGGAACCTCGCATCAGCAGCCCCCTCCTCGGCCCGGCTCACTTTATCGTCGCGCGCATAACAATCCTGCAGCGCTTCAAAAGCAGCCGTCAGCCGCTCGCGGTCGACCTCGGTAGCACGTAACGCCGCGTAGTAAGCGCAAGAGGCTTCAAGGGTCTGGCGAAACTCCAGCAGATCACGCTGAGCCTCGGGGTTGTTCTCCAGCAGATGCAGCAGCGGATCGCTGAACGTCGAGCCCAAGGACTCAGCCACATAATTGCCACCACCCTGGCGGCTGACCAACAACCCCTTGGCCGCCAGCTTCTGAATCGCCTCGCGCAGCGACGGGCGCGAAACCCCAAACTGCTCAGCCAAAGCGCGCTCGGCCGGCAAGCGCTCGCCCGACTTGAGCGTGCCCTCAAGGATCATGCCCTCAAGCTGCTCGACAATATCGTCAGACAAACGGCGCTGACGCACCTGATCAAACCCCATAACTCACTCTCCACGATCCCGACCACTCGCCGGGGCCTCTATTCTGGCCTATCGCCGCACTTGCGGCACCTATCAGAGCGCTCTCGATTCATCCGATCAGAGCACCGGCACGCGCCCCTACGACCAAAGTTTCGCAGGCGGCAAATTGACACACCGCTATCCAGGCTTTTACTCTAGCCAACAGCGGCTGTAAATTGGTCTTACCAATTACCCACGCCGACTGAAGTGCCTGACCAACAACAATTAGGGGCCACCCCATATGCAAACCTGGCAACAGCTCTACAGCCCGCTCGGCAGCCTCGGCCTGTCCGCACTGGCAGCCGTCATTCCCATCGTATTCTTCTTCCTGGCCCTGGCCGTGTTCCGCCTCAAAGGCCACGTCGCCGGCAGCATTACCCTGGCGCTGTCGATCCTGGTGGCGATCTTTGCCTTCCAGATGCCGGTGGATATGGCCTTGGCCGCAGCTGGCTACGGCTTCGCCTACGGCCTGTGGCCCATCGCATGGATCATCGTCGCCGCGGTATTCCTCTACAAACTGACCGTCAAGAGCGGTCAGTTCGAAATCATCCGCAGCTCAGTGCTGTCGATCACCGACGACCAACGCCTGCAAGTCCTGCTGATAGGCTTCTGCTTCGGCGCGTTCCTCGAAGGTGCCGCCGGTTTCGGTGCGCCCGTGGCAATTACTGCCGCACTGCTGGTCGGCCTGGGCTTCAACCCACTGTACGCTGCGGGCCTGTGCCTGATTGCCAACACCGCACCCGTAGCCTTCGGCGCACTCGGTATTCCGATTATCGTCGCCGGGCAAGTCACCGGCATCGATGCATTCAAGATCGGCGCCATGACCGGCCGCCAACTGCCGTTGCTGTCCCTGTTCGTGCCGTTCTGGCTGGTATTCATGATGGACGGCCTGCGCGGCGTGCGCGAAACCTGGCCCGCAGCGCTGGTTGCAGGCTTGAGCTTCGCCGTCACCCAGTATTTCACCTCCAACTTCATCGGGCCGGAACTGCCGGACATCACCTCGGCGCTCGCCAGCCTGGTGTCCCTGACCCTGTTCCTGAAGGTCTGGCAGCCCAAGCGTACTGCCGGCGCACAGATTGCCGGCGCCACCTCCAGCGCCGCGGTCACCGCCAGTGCCGGCGGCTTCGGCCTGCCGCGCAGCACAGTCGCCTCGCCGTTTAGCCTGGGCCAGATCTTCAAGGCCTGGTCGCCGTTCCTGATCCTGACCGTGCTGGTAACCATCTGGACCCTCAAGCCCTTCAAGGCGATGTTCGCTGCGGGCGGCTCGATGTACAGCTGGGTGTTCAACTTTGCGATCCCGCACCTGGACCAACTGGTCGTCAAGGTTGCGCCCATCGTAACCAACCCGACAGCCATCCCGGCGGTGTTCAAACTGGACCCGATTTCGGCGACCGGCACGGCGATTTTCTTCTCCGCGCTGATCTCGATGCTGGTACTCAAGATTGACATCAAGACTGGTCTTACCACTTTAAAAGAGACCTTCTACGAACTGCGCTGGCCTATCCTGTCCATCGGCATGGTTCTGGCCTTCGCCTTCGTCACCAACTACTCCGGCATGTCCTCGACCATGGCCCTGGTACTGGCGGGCACGGGTGCGGCCTTCCCCTTCTTCTCGCCATTCCTCGGCTGGCTGGGGGTTTTCCTGACGGGCTCCGACACCTCGTCCAACGCCCTGTTCAGCTCGTTGCAAGCCACCACCGCCCACCAGATCGGCGTCAACGACGTCTTGCTGGTAGCGGCAAACACCAGCGGCGGCGTAACCGGCAAGATGATTTCGCCACAATCGATCGCTGTGGCCTGCGCCGCCACTGGCCTGGTCGGCAAGGAATCCGACCTGTTCCGCTTCACCCTCAAGCACAGCCTGTTCTTCGCCACCATCGTCGGGCTGATCACCTTGGCCCAGGCCTACTGGTTCACCGGCATGCTGGTGCATTGAGACCACACGTAATAGGGTAAAAACCGACGCCGAACAACGATTTCGGCGTCAGCTTTCCACAACCTGTCTGCAGGGTCGTAGAGCAAAGCGACCCTGGCGGACAGATAACCGGGACCACCCGGAGAATGCGCCTGATGAGCGAGCTTTTTTACAACGCTGTGCCGAACGCCACCCGTGTCGCAGCGCCTCTGGCCCCGCCACGTGAATACCCCAGCGTAAAACCACCGAAGGTCTACCTGTTCGGCACCTGCGTGGTGGACTTGTTCTACCCCGAAGCCGGCATGGACGCGATTCACCTGCTGGAGCGCGAAGGGATCCGCGTGGACTATCCGCAAGGGCAAAGTTGCTGCGGGCAGCCGGCCTACACCTCAGGCTACACCGAGCAGGCCCGGCAAGTGGCGCGCGCCCAACTGGCACTGTTCACCGACAATTACCCGGTAGTGGTGCCCTCCGGCTCTTGCGCGGGGATGTTGCGCGAGCACTATGCAGACCTGTTCAAGGATGAGCCTGAAACGCTGCAACACGTGCGGGCCCTGGCCGCGCGGACCTATGAGTTGGCCGAGTTCCTGTTGTTCGTATGCAAGGTGCAACTCAACGACAGCGGCGCCCCCATTAAAGTCGCCCTGCACACCTCATGCTCCGCACGGCGGGAAATGAACACCCACCTCCATGGCCGCGAACTGCTGGGCCAACTGCGCAATGTCGAGCGCGTCGACCACAGCCATGAAAGCGAATGCTGTGGCTTTGGTGGGACGTTCAGCGTGCGTATGCCAGACATTTCCGGTGCGATGGTGGCCGACAAGACCCGGGCCTTGCAGGAGTCCGGCGCCCATCAGGTACTGAGTGCCGATTGCGGGTGCCTGATGAACATCAACGGCGCCCTGGAGAAACAGCACGCGGCCTTGCGCGGTCAACACCTGGCCAGCTTCCTGTGGCAACGCACCGGAGGTGGACGATGAACCCTGCCGCGCTGATTCCGACCGTCGAGGTGTCAGAAGACTTCCGCACCCGCGCCCACCAGGCATTGGGCGACGCGCAACTGCGAAACAACTTTCGCAAGGCAATGGATTCCCTGATGACCAAACGGGCAACGTCCTTCAACGATGCCCACGAACGTGAACACCTGCGCGCCCTCGGCAACGCGGTGCGTGCCCGCGCGCTGTCCAAGTTGCCGGACCTGCTGGAGCAATTGGAAGCCAACCTGACCCGTAACGGCGTCACCGTACACTGGGCGCAGACGACAGCAGAAGCCAACGCGATCGTGCTGTCGATCATTCGCAAGCGCGAAGCCACGCAAGTGATCAAAGGCAAGTCCATGGTCAGCGAAGAAATGGACATGAACCACGTGCTCGCCGCCCAAGGCATCGAATGCCTGGAGTCGGACATGGGTGAGTTCATTGTTCAGCTCGACCATGAGAAACCGTCCCACATCATCATGCCGGCGATCCACAAGAACGCCAGCCAGGTCGCGTCGCTGTTCCACGACAAACTCGGCGTGGAATACACCCAGGATGTCGACCAACTGATTCAGATCGGTCGCCGCGTGCTGCGGGAAAAGTTCTTCGAGGCCGATATCGGCGTCTCGGGCGTCAACTTTGCCGTGGCTGAAACCGGCACATTGCTGTTGGTGGAAAACGAAGGCAATGGCCGCATGTCGACCACGGTGCCCCCGGTGCATATCGCCGTGACGGGCATCGAGAAGGTCGTTGAAAACCTGCGCGACGTGGTGCCGTTGCTATCGCTGCTGACCCGCTCGGCGCTGGGCCAGCCGATCACCACCTACGTCAATATGATCTCCGGCCCGCGCAAGGCCAATGAACTCGACGGCCCGCAAGAAGTGCACCTGGTGCTACTGGATAACGGCCGCAGCCAGGCGTTTGCCGACAGCGAATTGCGCCAGACACTCAACTGCATTCGCTGCGGTGCCTGCATGAATCATTGCCCGGTCTATACCCGAATCGGTGGTCACACCTATGGCGAGGTGTACCCCGGCCCTATCGGAAAAATCATCACGCCGCACATGGTCGGCCTGGCGAAAGTGCCGGATCACCCCAGTGCCTCCTCGCTGTGTGGTGCCTGTGGTGAAGTGTGCCCGGTGAAGATCCCGATTCCGGCATTGCTGCGCCGCCTGCGCGAAGAAAATGTAAAAGCACCGAATAGCCCACACCCCGTGATGCGCGGCCAAGGCAGCAAGTATTCACGCAAAGAACGATTTATCTGGAACACCTGGGCCCTGCTCAATCGCTCACCGAGGCTGTACCGGTTGTTCACCCTGGCCGCGACTCGCCTACGCGCCCTGGCACCGAACAATGTCGGGCCCTGGACGCAAAACCATAGCGCGCCGAAACCCGCCGCCCGTTCGCTGCATGACCTGGCACGCGAGCATCTGGCCAAACAGGGAGAACGTTGATGAGCGCCAAGCAGAATATCCTCGACAAATTGCGCCAAAGCCTGACAGGCACTACACCGGTGCCCGACGATTTTGACGAAGCCCTGGTAACCGAGATCTATACCTACCCGCCCGAGCAGCGCATCGCGCAACTGCGCAAGCTGATGGAAGCGGTGCACACGGAGATCCACCTCACCCACAGCGCCGACTGGCCGGCCTTGCTCGCACAACTGCTGCAAGCACGCGACCTGCCCAGCTTGCTGATTGCGCCAACAACGCCCCACGGGCGCCGCATCACCGAACATTGGGCGAACAATCCACAACTGCCGGTGCTCAAAGCCTACGACCGGCCGGTGGAAGAATGGAAAGCCGAACTGTTTAACGAGACACCGGCCAGCCTGACCACTACCCTCGGAGCGATTGCCGCCACGGGCAGCCTGATTCTTTGGCCGACGCGGGAAGAACCGCGCCTGATGAGCCTGGTACCGCCGGTGCACTTTGCGCTGCTCAAGGCCAGTGAGATTTACGACAACTTTTATCAGGTCCAGCGCCAATTCGCCTGGGCCCAAGGCATGCCCACCAATGCCCTGCTGGTGTCCGGCCCGTCGAAGACCGCCGACATCGAACAAGTACTGGCTTATGGCGCCCACGGTCCGAAAGACCTGGTGGTGCTGATCCTGGAGGACCAATGAGTCTGCCTGCTGCTTTTCTCACTGACGTCGCACAGCTGATCCCGAGCAATCGACGCTTCGACGACCCACTTTCCACCCTGGCATTCGGTACCGATGCCAGTTTTTACCGACTGATCCCACAACTGGTGATCCGCGTGGAGTCGGAAGACGAAGTCGTGGCGCTGCTGCAACTGGCTCAGCGTGATCATGTGCCAGTGACGTTCCGCGCGGCAGGCACCAGCCTCTCCGGGCAGGCCATCAGCGATTCGGTGCTGATCGTACTGGGGGACAACTGGAACGGCCGTGAGATTCGTGGGCAAGGCACGCAAATCCGCCTGCAACCCGGCGTGATTGGCGCCCAAGCCAACGCCTGGCTGGCGCCGTTCGGGCGCAAGATCGGGCCGGATCCGGCGTCGATCAACGCGTGCAAAATCGGCGGCATCGTTGCCAACAATGCCAGCGGCATGTGCTGCGGTACGGCGCAAAACACCTACCACACCCTGGCCGGCATCCGCCTGGTATTGGCGGACGGCAGCCGCCTGGACACTGAAGATCCGGCCAGTGTCGCGACCTTTCGCACACAGCATGGCGCGCTGCTGGAACGCCTGGCGAGCCTCGGTCGAGAGACGCGGGCAAACGCCGAATTGGCTGCAAAGATCCGCCACAAATATCGTCTGAAAAACACCACCGGTTTGTCACTCAACGCCCTGGTGGATTTCGATGAACCGCTGGATATCCTCAGCCATCTCCTGGTGGGCTCCGAAGGCACGCTGGGCTTTATCAGCGCGGTCACCTACGACACCGTGATTGATCATCCGCACAAGGCGTCAGCGCTGATCGTATTCCCGGATGTCGAGACCTGCTGCAACGCCGTAACAGTCCTGAAAACCCAGCCAGTCTCAGCCGTTGAGCTGCTGGATCGACGCAGCATGCGCTCAGTGCAGGACAAACCCGGCATGCCCGCGTTCGTACAGCAGTTGTCGGAAAACGCCTGCGCACTGTTGATTGAATCCCGCGCCGCATCATCCTCTTTGCTCCACGAACAACTGGCGCTGATCATGGCGTCCCTGGCCGCTTTCCCGATGGAAAAACAGGTCGACTTCAGCGAAGACCCAGTGGAAAACGCCCGCCTGTGGGCGATTCGCAAAGACACCTTCCCTGCCGTCGGCGCCGTGCGCAAAACCGGCACCACGGTAATCATCGAAGACGTGACCTTCCCGGTCGAGCAACTGGCCATCGGCGTCAACCGCTTGATCGAGCTGTTCGACAAACATCACTACGACGAAGCCATCCTTTTCGGACACGCCCTGGAAGGCAATCTGCACTTTGTGTTCACCCAAGGCTTCAACAGCGCCGAGGAAGTCACACGCTACCAGGCGTTCATGGATGACGTCGCGCAACTGGTCGCGGTGGAGTTTGGCGGCTCGCTGAAAGCCGAGCATGGTACCGGTCGCAACATGGCACCGTTCGTCGAGCTGGAATGGGGCAGCGACGCCTATCAATTGATGTGGCAACTCAAGCGCCTGCTCGACCCCAATGGCATTCTCAACCCCGACGTGGTGCTCAGCAACGACCCGCAAATCCATCTCAAGCACCTCAAGCCGCTGCCCGCCGCCGACGAGCTTGTGGATAAGTGCATCGAGTGCGGTTTCTGCGAGCCCGTGTGCCCGTCGAAAGGGCTGACCCTGAGCCCGCGCCAACGCATCGTAATCTGGCGTGACATCCAGGCGAAAAAACGCGCCGGCGTCGACACCACCGAATTGGAAACGGCCTACCACTATCAGGGCATCGATACCTGCGCGGCCACCGGCTTATGCGCCCAACGCTGCCCCGTAGGAATCAATACCGGCGACCTGGTGAAAAAGCTTCGCGCCCGCGACGCCGACCATACGAAAACCGCCGAATGGCTCGCCAGCCATTTCGCCACGGCATTACAAGGTGCGCGCTTTACCCTGCACGTCGCAAACGGCGCCCGCATGCTGCTGGGCGCCCCGCGCCTGGCGCGGCTGTCGGCCAAGGTGACTCAACTGTCCAAGGGGCAAATCCCGCAATGGACCAACGCCATGCCGCAGCCGGAAAAAGCCATACGCTTCAGCCCTCCGGTCACGGACGAACGACCACGGGTGGTCTATCTCGCCGCGTGCGTCTCGCGCGCCATGGGCCCTGCGGCTGGGGATAAAGAGCAAATGTCGCTGTATGACAAAACCCGTGGCCTGCTCGAAAAAGCCGGTTATCAAGTCGTGCTCCCCGACAACCAGGACAACCTGTGCTGCGGCCAGCCGTTCGCCTCCAAGGGCTACGCCGAACAGGCCGAACACAAGCGCCAGGAACTGATCGGCGCCCTGCTCCACGCCAGCCGTGGCGGCCTTGACCCGATCTACTGCGACACCAGCCCCTGCACCCTGCGCCTGGTGCAAGACCTGGGCGAAAGCCGCCTGGATCTCTACGACCCCGTGCGTTTTATCCGAACCCACCTGATGGACCGCCTCGACTTCACACCGCAGGAAGCGCCGATCGCGGTACACGTCACCTGCAGCACCCAACACCTGGGAGAAAGCCAGGCACTGATCGACCTGGCGCGACGCTGCTCGAAAAACGTGGTGATCCCGGAAGGCATCCATTGCTGTGGTTTCGCTGGCGACAAAGGCTTTACCACACCGGAACTCAACGCCCATTCCCTGCGAACGCTCAAGGAGGCGGTGCAATACTGCAGCGAAGGTATCTCCACCAGCCGCACCTGCGAGATCGGCCTGAGCCAACATGGCGGCATCGATTACCACGGTTTGGTGTACCTCGTGGACCGGGTCACCCAGGCACGGGCGCATTAATCCGGCAAAAAAACAGAACCCCTGCGCACCGGCGTAGTCATCTGCATAGGCCTCGGCGACCGAGGCTCATCAGTGATGTCGCTGGCAGCCCATGACGGCCAGCAGCGTCGAGCCCTATTTCGCAAGGAGATTCCCTATGAAGCGTTCCGCTCTTGCTGGCTTGTTCATTACTGCTGCGATGCTGGCGTCACCTGTTTTCGCAGCCGGCGAGCCCGACCTGTGCAAGATCAACCTGGACAAAATCAACAACGGCAAAGCGCTGCTAGCCACCGACACCAGTGGCAAAAGCGGCGAGATCGATACCGCCGTGTCCCAGGCCAAGGCAGCCCACGCGGCAGGTGATGACAAAAGATGCATCGAAATCACCTCCAAAGCGTTGCAGGACCTGCAAGACAGCGACAAAGGCGGCAAATAGTCCATCGGATGCTCAAGGCCAACCTTCGGGTTGGCCTTCTGTGACCGTTTGACGTACACTGCACAGGCTTGTCACTCACTAAGAAACAACGAGTTACAAGCACGGGGCCGTTTAGGATTCGACGCCGGTCGCGAAACTTTAGGTGCATGCCGAGTTGGTAACAGAACTCGTAAATCCACTGTTGCAACTTTCTATAGTTGCCAATGACGAAACCTACGGGGAATACGCTCTCGCTGCGTAAGCAGCCTTAGCCCTTCCCTCCTGGTACCTTCGGGTCCAGCAATCATCAGGGGATGTCTGTAAACCCAAAGTGATTGTCATATAGAACAGAATCGCCGTGCAGTACGTTGTGGACGAAGCGGCTAAAACTTACACAACTCGCCCAAAGCACCCTGCCCGTCGGGTCGCTGAGGGTTAACTTAATAGACACGGCTACGCATGTAGTACCGACAGCGGAGTACTGGCGGACGGGGGTTCAAATCCCCCCGGCTCCACCATTTGATCAACTAAAGACGTCCACGGACGTCTTTTTTGTGCCTGAAATCCAGTAAATACGGGGGTTTCAGGGCTACGGGGGGCTTTCGAAGTTTTTTCGAGTTCCAGGCGGTTTGATATTCCCAACGGTATTCCCAACTCCCCAGCGCAAATGCTGGGAATACCAAAAGGTGTCAAGGACTACCTCTCATGTACGCCCCCTCCGACCGCCGCTCAAGGCAGTCAAACCAAAAGACCAGGACTACGCCCTCACCGATGGCAACGGGCTCCAGCTGCGAGCCAGGGTCAATCGCTCGATGGGCAGACATCGACGTCAACAAACGCATCTGGACCATCCCTGCGGAGAGAATGAAAAAGCATCGTCTGCATACCATCCCGTTGACCGAACATGCACTCTCGCTATTGGAAACGCCTAAGCCCCTGCCCGCCTATGCCCTTCAAACAAAGCCCCTGGCGCAATTCACTCTTGTGCGGGGGTTCTGCGCAAAACCAACATCGCAATGAAAACCGCACCGACGCCCCCCACCGTGATCATCAATCCATGCTCGCTGATGTAGGACACTGTGGCCCCCGTGGCAATGGGCCCCAACACGCTGCCCAAGGTATAGAACATCGCAATGGCCGTCATGGCGGTGGACACTTGATGTTCTCCAACCCGGTCTCCCGCCTCGATCACTGCCAGGGTGTTCATGCCGCCAATGGCGCCTCCCCACAGGAACACTATAATCGTCGCCAACCACGGAAGCGGCTGGCTGAACGGAATGGCCAGGGTGCCCAACAACAGTATCAAGCCGCAGACTAATTGGCCGACTTTGTACGAACTGCGGTCGGCCATCCAGCCGATCGGCAGTTGCAGGACGGTGCCGCCAATGCCGAACACCGATATCAGCAAGGTGGCGGCGGTCAACAGATAACCGGCCGAGAGGCTGTAGCCTGCCAGGAACGATACGGATGAGGTTTCCGAAAAGCCTGCGATAAACGCGCCACACAACGCCGTGGGGATGACGCTGAACAACTTGCCATGGCGTTTTTCCGCCGGAGTTTGCGGTCGCGTATCGTAGCCCCTGAGGGTAAAGGCCAGCGCACCGGATAACAACACGATCACGGCACAGGCGTAGTAAGGCGCGGCACTCCCGACGCCGAACACAACCAACAGCAGCGGGCCAACCGCAATACCCAGGCCCATCAAGGTCTCATGCACGCCGATCGCCCGGCCGCGCTCGTCTTTCGAGGCGACCGCGACGATCCACGTATCGCAGGCAATCCAGCGCAGGATCAAGCCAATACCGAGCACGAAGTTCAGCAAAAAAATCAGTACCAAATGGGTAGTCAAGGTCATGCCGATCAGCGCAGCAATCGTCAGCGCTGCGCTGAGGATATTCGTCTTGATGAGCCCCAGATGGGCCAGCAAACGCGGAACCCATTTGTAGAGCAACAGGATCGCCAACCATGAGGCACTGACAATCACCCCGATCTTTGCCGGCTCGACGCCTTGCTGTTCCAGCGAAAGCGAGAGCAGCGGAGTGACGGTACCAATCTGCACGATCTGCGACAGGGCCGAGAGGGTGTTTATCTTGGTGAGCGCAAACCAGCGTTGTTTGTCGGTGTACTCAATACTGGCATTTTCCATTCGTGACCGACCTTGGCTAGACAGCGGTAAAGTGTTCGAACTGCCACGGGCAGAGCTCACCTTCGGGCTTGTGGAATAGAGCATTAATGGTGTCCAGAGGCGTCCAGTCGGTCTGGATGCCTTCGAGACTTCCGAGGAAGGGTAGAGCAATTTCCAGCACCCGACGATGATCCATCTGTTCCGGCTCGACGATCCCGCGGTCGGGGTTTTCGATGGCCCAGAGGATGCCTGAATACACACCGGCAGCCACTTGCAGGCTGGTGGCCGTGTTGAACGGGGCAATCTGCCGTGCCTCGTCGATGCTCAGGATCGAACCGTACCAATAGGCGTTCAGGGCATGGCCCATGAGCAGCACGCCAAGCGCGTCGACACCACCAGGGGCAATCTCATCGTTCAAAATCCGTTTACTGTCCTGGAGTTTCCAACCCCTTCCGACATATTCGTGCACCGACAGCAGTGCATCGTCGCAAGGGTGGTAGGCGTAATGCACCGTTGGCCGGTACAGCAGCACGCTGCCATCCTTAACCGTCAAAAAGTCGGGAAGCGAAATGGCTTCGTTGTGGGTGATCAGCAGACCCGTGCAGGGACCACCGTTGGGAGTCCAGGTTTTCACTGGCACCGAGGCACCGGGGCGCTCGAGGTAGATTGCATTATTTGAACCGAACGGGTGATGGCGAGCGAAGGGTGGCCAGGTTTTCTCATGGGACCCCCAGCCCAGTTCGGCGGGCTGTCCGGCTTCGCTGACGAACCCGTCGACTGACCAGGTGTTGACGAACTCGTCATCTGACTTGATGCGTGACGAGCGTTGAGTGTCGCGTTCAGCGATGTGTATCACCTTTACGTTCAGCGCCATCGCCAGTTCGCCCCAAGCCAAGCGCCCCTCGGCCTCAGGCACAGCCACGCCGAGTTTCGCGGCGAGCTCCAGTAATGCCGCTTTGACGAAATGCGAGACCAGGCCCGGGTTCGCACCGTGAGTCACGACCGCAGTAGGACCCGGCCCGAGCTCATCTCCAAGGGCCAGCAACTGGTCGCGCAACGCGTAATTGGAACGCTGCGAGGTGGTCAGAGTGGGTTCGTTGTACGTGCCCTCCCAGGGTTCGATGCAGGTATCGAGATACAGCGCGCCTTGAGCATGGGCAAACCTAATCAAATCAGCACTGCTCACATTGACCGATAGGTTGACGATGAAATCACCACGCTGGACCACATCGCGCAACACGTGCCCAAGATTCTCGGGCGTCAGCGCCACGTCGATAAAACTTACCCCCAGCTCGATAAACGGCTGGTGTTGCTCTATCTGCGGAGCGATGACCACAACCGATGAGAGGTCGAATGTGTGCGCGCGGACCAGCAGCCCGATGGTCGCTTTGGTGATCGAGCCGAAGCCGATAAACACCCATTTTTTGCCGGAAAAACTCGCTTCCTTGCTCATTTCAAATGGCCTCTAGAGTGGACTCGGTTGCGTCCAGGTGTTGGCTGCCTGGGGTGGCGGTCTCGCTGAAATCCGGTAGGCGTCCGGTTGCGAAAAACTGCTCCCATTCGCAAAATATCTTGGGCACGTAAATCAACGGCATATCGTGTCGATACAATGCCTTTACCGACTCTGCAAACGCCGGATCCTGATGATTGGCGAACCAGTATCGATTGTTGTCATGCAAGTAGACTGGACACTTTTCAACGTTAGTCATATTGATGTAATTGCCCAGTGTCTTCTCAGCGATACGCTGCCAACCCTGTAACACCCACTCGTAGAGCTGACCGCGCTCTGCCGAGGTCAACTCGTACACCTCGCGCTTGAACTTCTGCACGCTCATGTCGCGACAGAACATTGAAAAGGCATACACATCAGAGTTGAAGTTGACCGCTGGAATCGGCGCTGACATCAAAGGGTCATAAAGCTCGTCATCCAGATCATCTGATTGCGGACAAAACGCCACCGCATCAAAGTCTTCGAACAACACTTTAACGTTGGTAACCGGGCACGTTAGATAGAGCTTTTTGTTTAGAGCGTGGCCCGTAGCCAACGCTTCGGCAGAGAACTCACTGAGCGGACTGAAGAGCGCAGACAGCCGTCGAACTTCTTGAGCCACGCTGTACGTGTTCTGCTCTACGCTGGTGGTCGGGCAGATGATTAGACAAGCTACTGCTTCTCTGGCCTCGAGCGCTCGCACATAAGTCTCAAAGCTAGCCCTGGCCTCTTGCGCGGTTCGAGCAATAGCCAGCATATAGCGATTCTTACTGAACTCTCGTCTACCCGCCGCGCATCCCAAGCAACTGATGAACCACTCTTTTATTTCATCCAAAATTTTCTGATCGTCCATGGATCACCGTCCTGATCGCTTTCCAGGTTTTGTGACAAACAGGTATGAGAACGGCCTTAATCGCTCTGGATCCGGCCTGGTTACGAAGCGATTAGTACAATGCAGACATTCTTAAAACCAATACTTTTAAGAAATAAGGTTATAAAAATCTTTAACACGAAATGGACGGTTTCTGAAAGATCATGTTGCACCAGCTTACGCACGCAACTCGCCAATTATGCATCGGATGCATACTTGCTCTTCGCGTGAGGGATCAATCGTGCTGTTAACTCAAAGTAGTAAAGAGTCACTGGTGCGGAGCCGCTCAGGTAATGATTCAGAAACCATCTCACATGTTTTTCTCGCCGGGACCAGGGAGTCACGCAACCCCAGCGCTCAGGAATTGCCTCGCGCAATTGCTGCATCAGTACCCGGCCTTTTCCAAGGTCGCCACCCTGTGTGGTTCTGCGTACCTGCTGTATATCGCCTACAGCATCATCAAAAGCGTGCTGGCAAAAAAAACCGCCACTCATAGCGTTTGATTTGGGCGCCAGAGCGACCACAAGGCGCAAGCGTCGAGTCACCATGTCGTTTCAACGACGCTTCGCCTTCGCCAGTTCAGCGATCAGAAAATCCCTGAACGCAGAAACCGCCGCCGGTAAATTGCGTCCAGCCATGCTTTGCAGTTCGATGCGCCGTGCCTGCATGCCTTCATCAAGGATCGGCAAGCATTGCAACTGCTTGTCCGCGACCTGTTTGTGCAAGGTCATTTCGCTGGCCAGACTGATGCCTCCCTCTTCACGAACGAAACTGTAGAGCGCGGCAACGTAATTAGTGGTCAAGACCGGATCGAACAACAACCCCTGTACACCGCAACAGATGTCGAACAGTTGCCGTATCGTGGTATCGGCCTTAGGCAACGCAATGGGCCAGGGTTGCAACTCGGCGAGGCTGACTGCTTCACGCCCGGCCAAGGGATGAAAATTGGAGACCACGGCAAAAATCGCCCCGCTCAAGACATGTTCGACCTTGATTTCCTTTTGCGGGGTCAGGCTGAAAGTCATCGCCAGATCGGCTTCACCGGAGCGAACCTTCTCGGTCGCTTCAGCGGGTGCACAGACCTCCAACGTGAAATGAATGCCCTGGTACTCACGCCTGAACGCGCTGATGCTCGTGGGCATGTATTCCAGTGCAAATCCTTCCGAGCAGGCAACATGCACATGACCCCGTTGCAAGCCATGCAGCTCGGTAATTTCCAGCACCACCTGCTCGGCCTCAAGCTGCGACTTGCGTGCATAAACCGCGAGTCGCGCCCCCGCCTCGCTGAGCACCATGCCTCGGGCACGACGCTCAAACAGGCTGGCATCCAGGGCCAACTCAAGCTTGGAAATTTGTCGACTCACCGCTGACGCCGCAACATTCAGCCGCAGTGAGGCCTCGCTGATCGATCCGCATCGCGCGACTTCAAGAAAATAGCGCAGTGCCGTGGACTGCACGCCATACAGCTGCATCGGTGCCCCCAAGGATTGCCTTTTCGGCAAAGGAAGTATCGAAATATTGTGCTTGTGGCATTGATAGCCCTTCCCTACATTCGTGTCCAGACCAAAAAAAACAGTGCCTGACCTTTTCATCCTCCTTTACGCATTTGCGATTCGCTGCCCTTTGATTCAACCACTCTCGCCAACGGAGACGACGGCATGGGCATCAAAGGTTTCGCTTGCAGTATTGCGCTGATGGGCCTTATCAGCAGCTTTCCGGCACATGCCGGCAAAGCCAACGACACCCTGGTTTACGCTTCCGACAGCGAGCCTGAAAACATCAGCCCCTATCACAACGATTTACGCGAAGGCGTGATTCTCGGCCGGCTGATCTGGGACAACCTGATCTACCGCGATCCCAACAGCGGCGAATACAAACCCATGCTGGCCACCAGCTGGAAGCAGGTCGACGACACCACCATCGACTTTGAGCTGCGCAAAGGCGTCAAATTTCACAACGGCGACGCCTTCACCGCCGACGACGTGGTGTTCACCCTCAACTACGTGGTGTCGCCCGAAGCGAAAGTCGTTACCGTGCAAAACGTAGACTGGATCAAGAGCGCCGAAAAAACCGGTGACTACAGTGTCCGCCTGTACTTGAAGAAGCCTTTCCCGCCGGCACTGGAATACCTGTCCAACGCCGTTCCGATGTTCCCCAAGCAATACTTCGAGAAGGTCGGCCTGGCCGAATTCAGTCGCAAGCCAATGGGGACCGGGCCGTATAAAGCCGTGTCGGTGGTGGCCGGCGAAGGCGTGACCATGGAGATCAACAAGGACTACTTCCCGGATAGCCCACAAGGCCAACCACATATCACCCACCTCAAGTTCCGCGTGATCCCGGATGCAGAAACCCGCCTGGCCGAGTTGATGACCGATGGTGTCGACTGGACCTGGCGTGTCACCTCGGACCAGGCGGTCGACCTCAAAGGTATGCCGAACCTGACCGTGACCAGTGGGGAAACCATGCGCATCGGTTTCCTGATTCTTGATGCCCGGGGCACCTCCACCGAAAACTCTCCGATGAAGAACCTCAAGGTGCGTCAGGCCATCAACCATGCGATCAACCGCAATGCGCTGGCCACGCAATTGGTGGGTGGCGAAGCCAAACCCTTGCAGGTTGCCTGTTATCCAGGCCAGTTCGGCTGCGATACCACCGCGGCCACGGTCTACAACTATGACCCGGCCAAGGCCAAGGCGCTGCTCGCCGAAGCCGGTTACCCGAATGGCTTCGAGACAGAAATCTTCGCTTACCGCGACCGTGATTACGTCGAAGCCATCATCGGCAACCTGCGCGCCGTGGGTATTAACGCCAAGCTGCGCTTCCTGAAGTACGCCGCCCTGCGCGATCAGCAGCGTGGCGGCAAGGTGCCGATGTCGTTTCAGGCCTGGGGCTCGTTCTCGATCCTCGACACCTCGGCGTCGGCCGGTACCTGGTTCAAGGGCAATCCGGACGACAACATCAAGGACCCACAAGTCCAGGGCTGGTTGCAGACCGCCGACAATGCCCTCGACCCGCAAGTGCGCAAGGACAACTACCGCAAGGCCTTGCAGCGCATCAGCGAACAGGCCTACTGGGCGCCGCTGTTCAACTACTCGATGAACTACGCCTACACCTCCGAACTCGCGTTCACGCCGTACCCGGATGAGCTGCCGCGTTTCGTTCAGTCCAGTTGGAAGTAACCCGCAACCGAGCGGATTGATCGAGAGGTGCCGTGGCTTGCGGACCAACCCGCAGCACGGACACGTCCTCACACCTGTCATCCATTGGATATGAGGAAACTTGCCATGCTTGGATTCCTTTTGCGCCGCCTGGGCATCGCTATTTGCGTTGCGATTACCGTGTCGGTGATCAGCTTTTCTCTTTTGCATCTGTCCGGCGACCTGGCCACGGCCATTGGCGGGCCGGAAGCCACCAGCGAACAGATCGAACAGATCCGCGTGCAGTACGGCTTGAACAAACCACTACCGACCCAGTACTTCAACTGGCTGGGCGATTTGCTACGCCTGGACCTGGGCAACTCGTTTTTCTTTCAGGAATCGGTCTACAACCTCGTCGCCAGCCGCTTGCCCATTACCCTGGGGTTAGGGGCCATGGCGCTGGGTATCGCCTTGCTGGTAGCGATTCCACTCGGCGTGCTGGCCGCGGTCAAACGCGACACCTGGGTTGACCGACTGGCCTTGAGCATCGCGGTGCTGGGCCAGGCAATGCCAAGTTTCTGGTTTGCGCTGATGTTGATCGTGGTGTTCGCGGTGACGCTCAAGTGGCTGCCGGTGTCCGGCAACTCGACCCTGCTGCACTTCGTCATGCCGGCCATTGCCCTGGGCTACTACGCGACGCCGGCAATCATGCGCCTGACCCGCGCCGGCATGCTTGATGTGCTCAGTTCCGATTACATCCGCACCGCCCGCGCCAAGGGCCTGCGCCCTGCCCGCGTGTTGTTCAAGCACGCACTGCGCAACGCCTTGATTCCGGTGGTCGCGCTGGCGGCGGTGGAGTTCGGCTTCATGCTCGGCGGTTCGGTGGTGATCGAAACCGTGTTCTCCCTGCAGGGCATAGGTCAACTTGCCTGGGACGCCATCGCCCGTGACGACTTTCCGGTGGTACAGGCCGTGGTCCTGCTGATTGCGGTGATCTACATCATCTTCACCTTGCTGGCCGATGTGCTCAACGCACTGCTCGACCCGCGCATTCGCGTGCGCTAGGAGGCTTACATGAACACCTCTACTACCCTCGCGATCAATGACTACCTGCCACCGCCGAGCAGCCTGAGCCGAATACTTGGCAAGAGCTTTCGTCATCGTGGTTTCGCCATCGGCGCGGTGTTGTTGCTGATCATCTTCGCCGGTGCCCTGTTTGCGCCATGGCTGGCACCTTACGACCCTTATGCGCAAGACGTGATGCTGCGCATGAAACCGCCGGTATGGATGGCCCACGGCACCTGGGAATACGTGCTCGGCACCGACAAGCTGGGCCGTGACTACCTGTCGAGGCTGCTCTACGGCGCACGTATTTCGCTGTTCATCGGCATTGCGGCGGCGCTGATTTCCGGCTTTATCGGCACCGTCATGGGGCTGTTGGCGGGCTACTACGGCGGCAAGGTCGATGCGTTGATCAGCTATCTGATCACCACCCGGCTGGCCATGCCGGTCGTGATGGTCGCGCTGGCCTCGGCCTCGCTGATGGGCGGCTCACTGAAAGTGGTGATCGTGCTGCTCGGCTGCCTGTTATGGGATCGCTTCGCGGTGGTGGTCAGGGCCTCGGTGCAACAGATTCGCGATGCTGAATATGTGGCGTCGGCCCAGGCGCTTGGCTGCTCTACCCTGCGCATTCTGGTCAGTGAAATCCTGCCCAATCTGGTCGGCGCGCTGATCGTCGTCGCGACGCTGGAAATGGCGCACGCGATCCTGCTGGAGTCGGCACTCTCGTTCCTCGGGGTCGGCGTGCAGCCGCCGACGCCGTCCTGGGGTTTGATGATCGCTGAAGGCAAACCCTACATGTTCTTTTCCCCATGGGTCATCGCCATTCCCGGCGTTGCCCTGATGATTCTGGTGCTGGGCATCAACCTGGTCGGTGATGGCCTGCGCGATCTGATCCTGCCCGACGGCCGTAACTGATAGACCGCCGTAACTGATAGAGGGTACCGAACATGGCACTACTCCATGTGGAAAACCTGCGCGTGGACATCCCCATGGGCAACAGCCCGACGCCGGATGACATGCTGCATGCCGTGCGCGGCCTGGATTTTGAAGTCGAGCGCGGTGAAATGCTGTGCATCGTCGGCGAATCCGGCTGCGGCAAATCCCTGACCTCGCTGGCGCTGATGGACCTGTTGCCACGCAAGGCAAAACGCACCGCGGCCCGGCTGACGCTGGACGGCATCGACATGCTCGGCCAGAGCGAGCGGCGCATGTGCGACCTGCGCGGTAACCGTCTGGCAATGATCCTCCAGGAGCCGATGACCTCGCTGAACCCGGCCTACAGCATTGGCGATCAGCTCAGCGAAGTGCTGACTCAGCATCGCAAGGTGTCACGCAAGGATGCCCTGGCTCGCGCCGCGCAGATGCTGGAGAAAGTCGGTATCAGCAATGCCACCGAGCGCTTGCGTCAGTATCCGCATCAGCTTTCCGGCGGGCTGCGCCAGCGGGTGATCATCGCCATGGCGTTGATGTGCGAACCGGACCTGATCATCGCTGATGAGCCCACCACGGCACTGGACGTGACCATTCAAGCGCAAATCCTGCGCTTGATCCGCGACATTCAGAAAGAACTCGGCCTGGCGGTGATTTTCATCACCCACGACCTTGGACTGGTAGCACGAATCGCCGATCGGGTCGCAGTTATGTATGCCGGGGAAATCGTCGAAACCGCCCCTGCCCTGCAACTGTTCGAGAACCCGCAGCATCCGTACACCCGGGGTCTGCTGGCCAGTATTCCAATCCCTGGCCGGACCAAACCGGGTGAGGCGCTGGGTTCGATTCCAGGCCTGGTGCCGAGCCTGGTCGGCGAACAGCAAGGGTGTGCGTTCCGCAATCGTTGCGGGCAAGCGATACCGGCCTGCGCGCAAAACATCCCCGAAGTCGAACAGGACGGGCACATGGCGCGTTGCCTGTTCGCCGCACCGGCCCCAGCACCGATTCGCCTTCAGGAGCGTGCAAGGTCATGAAAAAAGACATCGCTTTGGAGCTGTGCGATATCCGCCGGGAGTTTCGGATCAACCAGGGCTTTTTCAAACCCGCCGCGACCCTGAAGGCAGTCGATGGCGTTTCCCTGCGCCTGATGCGTGGCGAGACCCTCGGCCTGGTGGGCGAGTCCGGTTGCGGCAAAAGTACCCTGGCCAAGATGCTGCTCGGTCTGTTGCCGCCTACCAGCGGCGATGTGCTGGTCAATGGCAAACACCTGGCGGCGACGGATCGCAAGGAAATGTCCCGGCACATTCAGCCGATATTCCAAGACCCATACTCCTCGCTGAACCCACGCAAGACCCTGCGCGAAATCGTGACCCTGCCGCTGATCGTGCATGACATCGGCAGCACCGTCGAGCGGCGCAAGAAGACCGAAGAGATGCTTGATGTGGTCGGCCTGCCCAAACGGGTGATCGACAGCTACCCGAGCCAGCTGTCCGGCGGGCAACGCCAGCGGGTGGCGATTGCACGGGCGCTGATCATGCGCCCTGACGTGTTGATCTGCGACGAACCCACCTCGGCGTTGGACGTTTCGGTGCAGGCGCAGATTCTCAATCTGCTGCAAGACCTCAAGCGCGAATTCGGCCTGACCTATCTGCTGATCAGCCATAACCTGGCGGTCATCGAACACCTCGCCGACCGGGTCGCGGTGATGTATCTGGGGCGCATCGTCGAAGAACGCACGCGCGAAGCGTTGTTCGCCAAACCCGGCCACCCTTATACCCGCGCCTTGCTGGATTCGGTGCTCACGCCCGATCCGCGCCTGGGCATTCCCGACATCGGCCTGCACGGCACCTTCCCCAACCCCATGTCACCGCCGTCCGGCTGCGCCTTCCATCCGCGCTGCCCGAGCTGCTTCGCCCCCTGCAAAACGGCCTATCCGGCCAATGGTCCGCTTACCGGCGGCAACGTGCGTTGCCACCTTCACGACACTTCTGCCCAAACACTGGAGCTTGTCCACTCATGAGTCGTTCACTGGCCATCAGCAACACCACAGAGCAATTCGACAACGGCGATTTTTTCAATCTGCTCGAACGTAGCGTCGCCTTGCACACCGAAAGCCAGGCAGCGGACAGCCAGCCCGAGCTGTATCGCTACCTCAATGACTTCATCACCCCACATGTCGAGGCGATGGGCTTCAGCGTCAAGATCTATGACAACCCGGTGGCAGAGCGCGGCCCCTTCATGATCGCCACGCGCATTGAACATCCGGACCTGCCGACCGTGCTCAGCTACGGCCACGGTGATGTGGTGCGCGGCTATGAGGCGCAGTGGCGTGAAGGCCTGTCGCCGTGGCAAGTCACTGTCGAAGGCGATCGCTGGTACGGCCGCGGCACGGCAGATAACAAAGGCCAGCACTTGATCAACCTGACCGCGCTGGAGCAAACGCTCAAGGCTCGCGACGGCAAGCTGGGTTTCAACGTCAAACTGCTGCTGGAAATGGGCGAAGAAGAAGGCTCGCCGGGCTTGAATGCATTCTGTGCCGCGCACAGTAACGAGCTCGCCGCGGATATCTTCATCGCCTCGGACGGCCCGCGCCTGGCGGCATCACGACCGACGATTTTTCTTGGCTCGCGCGGGGTGTTCAACTTCGAACTGGTGGTCAATTTGCGCGAAGGCGCTCATCACTCTGGCAACTGGGGCGGGTTGCTGGCTAACCCTGGCATCATCCTGGCCAATGCCATCGCAAGCATGGTCGATGAACACGGCCGGGTGAAAGTTGCGGGCCTGATGCCCGAGACACTGCCGGAGCCGGTTCGGCAGGCACTGGCCGATATTAACGTCGGTGGCGGGCCGGGCGATCCGGAAATCGACGCCAACTGGGGTAACCCGGAGCTCTCGCTGAGCGAAAAGGTATTCGGCTGGAACACCCTCGACGTTATCGCCTTCAAGACCGGCAACCCTGACGCTCCCGTGCATGCAATCCCCGGCAAGGCCAACGCCCACTGCCATATCCGCTTCGTGGTGAACAGCGACTACACGACCTTTATCCCGGCTGTGCGCGCCCACCTGGATGCGCATGGCTTCAGCAATGTCGAGGTCAAGCAAAGCCGCATTGATGTGATGCATGCCACTCGGCTGGACCCGCAGAGCCCTTGGGTCAATTGGGCGCTCAGTTCCCTGGCACAAACCACCGGCAAAAAGCCTGCGCTGCTGCCAAACCTCGGTGGCTCGCTGCCCAACGACGTGTTCGCGGACGTGCTCGGCCTGCCAACATTGTGGGTGCCGCACTCGTACCCGGCCTGTTCACAACATGCGCCGAACGAGCACTTGCTGGCACCGGTGGTCAAGGAAAGCCTGCAAATCATGGCGGGGCTGTTCTGGGACCTGGGCAACGACGCAGCCCGCCTGACTCAGGAACATCAGTTACGGGAGCAGGCGCAATGAGCGCCACTCCACAACAGGCCCTGGACTGGCTCGCCGACCAGCGCCAAGCCATGGAAGCACTGCTGCAGCGTATCGTCGACACCGACTCCAACAGCTATGACAAGGCGGGCGTCGACGCCGTGGGCGCGCTGCTCGCGGCTGAACTGGAAGCCGACGGCATCCTGCTCAAGCGCATACCGGTCGATGGTTTTGGCGACGTGATACTCGCCGAAGTGCCAGGCGAACCGGGAAAACCGGTGCTGTTGCTCGGCCATCGCGACACGGTGTTCCCCAAAGGCACCACCACGACGCGCGGCTATAGTCGCGACGCCAACCTCGCCTATGGCCCCGGCGTCGCCGACATGAAAGGCGGCTTGGTGCTCAATTGCTTCGCCCTCATGGCACTCAAGCGCGCCGGCCGGTTGCCCTATCCGGTGCAGGTTCTGTACACCGGTGATGAAGAGATCGGTTCCGGCAGCGCCAGACCCCATATCGAAAACGCCGCCCGTGCCGCCCGCGCCGTACTCAATACCGAACCCGGCCGGGCCAGCGGTAACGTGGTCAACGCACGCAAAGGCGGAGCCACGCTGATCATCGAAGTCAGCGGCCGCGCGGCGCATGCCGGGGTCAACCATGCTGACGGAGCCAGCGCCATCGAAGCCCTGGCACGCAAGATCGTCAAGCTGCATGCCTTGACCGATTACCCGGCAGGCATCACCACTAACGTTGGCCTGATATCCGGTGGCACGTCCAGCAACACCGTCGCGCCCAGCGCCTGCGCCCGGCTGGACGTGCGCTTCATCGAACTCAAGCATTGGGATCAAATCTTCAGCGCAATCCAGGCCATCGTCGCCGAAGAAGAACTGATCGGCACCCGCGCCATCCTCAAGGAAGCGACGACTTTTCTACCGATGGAAGCCCATCACAGCGAACGGCTGCTGCACATCTACCAACAAAAAGCGCGTGCGCTGGGTTTCAGCGTCGAAGGCGAATTCACCGGCGGTTGCGCCGACTCCGGATTCACCGCCAGCCTGGGCATTCCAACCCTGTGTGGCCTCGGGCCGGTGGGTGGCAAGGTTCACACCGATCGTGAATATCTGGAGCTGGACACGCTGGTGCCTCGCGCGCAGGCGTTGGTGGCGACCATTCTGGCGGTCGGCGACAGCGTTTGAGGTCATGGGTTTCTACGCGTCACCGAGGCCAGGGTATCCGACAGGTTCACAGGCAGCTCCCGCCGCTGTCGGGTATCACTTCAAGGTGGCGCGAATGGCTTACTCGGGCGAGGCTTTTCACCTGTTCTACTGCGGCAATGACCGAACGTTCGGCCGCCCCGTCTGAAGCAATCGGGTAGACGCAGGGCTGACCAATGGAAAGGCCGTGCAATAAACGCTCATCCAGTTCACCGAGCACGACAAAACAGCAGTCACCCTTGGCCACTCGTACCTCAGCGAGCTGGCCAGGCACCGTGTTCACAGCATCGACATGGATCAGCGCCACATTGTCAAAACAGCTGAAACCCTGATGGATCAAATCAATATGATTGCTATCAAGCCCGCACGCGATGACCACGATACGTGTGCAATTTGAAGGCTCGCGCATCCACTTCAGGGCATGGGTACGACAATCGGCAGCTTGGCTCATAGGCGTTGCCTTTGTTTGGGGGGATTCAACAAGCGAATGGGTGCGGACACTGGCTAAATCACGCCGCGCGCCTGCAGCACGCTTTTCGCCAGACCGCGGGTCGCCGAAAGCACTTGTTCTACCTGTTGATCCATCGCTGCGGTGGATGAGGCTATCGTTCCCAGTTCGACGACGCGCAACGGGTGACCGTGCACGGACCCCAGCCAGGTCAAGCCAGGAACCGTGCCGACTTCGACATCCAGTAAAAAACTTCCGTGGGAGACGCCGCGCAACAGTTGGCTGGCATGGCACGTGTAGGCTCCAGCAGATTGCTCCGCCCGCAACCAGTCGACCATCAACGCCTCGGATTGCTTGACGGCCAGATAAGCCACCTGGTCCCAGTCATCTATCGCCACGTGCAGCTTGTCGATCATGTATTTGGGCAACGTAGCGCTGGTCACGATGACCACTCCGGCATCCGCCGAAGGTTCCTTGATCCAGACTGCGAATTGCGATATCGCATGCATGGCGGTACTCCCGGCAGTTTGGTAGGAGCAGCTTGCTCCGGTAGGCGATCCGACGATGAGGCCGTGACATTCAATATTGATGCCGACTCATCCACCGCTTCATGAGCAAGCGCCCTCCCACAGGTTATTGGCGTTAATCAGCCGTTGCGGAACAGGAAGCTGTAGGCGTTCAGCGCAGGTGCCCCACCCAGGTGCGCGTAAAGCACTTTCGAGCCTTCGGGGAACTCGCCACGGCGGACCATTTCGATCATCCCGTGCATGGATTTGCCTTCATACACTGGGTCGGTCAACACACCTTCAAGGCTGCCGCACAGGCGAATGGCTTCCAGCGTACCTTCGTTGGGCAAACCATATTCCGGGTAGGCGAAGCGTGTATCGAGCACCACGTCGTCTTCGGTGATCTCACGCCCCAGTTCCACCAGCTCGGCGGTGTGCCGGGCGATACGCAGGATCTGTGCCTTGGTCTTCTCGGGCTTGGCCGAGGCATCAATGCCGATAACGTTCTTCGAACGGCCGTCCGCGGCAAAACCGACGACCATGCCGGCCTGGGTACTGCCGGTCACGGAGCAGACCACGATGTAGTCGAACTTGAACCCCAGTTGTTTTTCCTGTTCCCGCACTTCCTCGGCAAAGCCGACGAACCCAAGCCCGCCGTAGGGATGTTCGGAACATCCCGCCGGTATCGGGAACGGCTTGCCACCCCGTTCCACCACGTCGTTCATGGCCTTCTCCCAACTGGGCCGAATACCGATGTCGAACCCTGCAGCGTCCAGTCGTACGTCAGCCCCCATGATGCGGGACATCTCGATATTGCCGACCCGGTCATACACGGCGTCGGAGTAGTTCACCCAGTTTTCCTGGACCAGCACACACTTCATACCGAGGTGGGCAGCGACAGCGGCGACCTGGCGGGTCTGGTTCGACTGGATCCCGCCGATGGACACCAAGGTGTCGCAGCCCTGTTCGAGCGCCTCGGGAATCAGGTATTCGAGCTTGCGCGTCTTGTTGCCGCCAAAGGCCAGGCCACTGTTGCAGTCTTCACGTTTGGCATACAACTCGACCTTACCGCCCAGGTGTTCGCTGAGGCGTTTCAAGGGCGTGATCGGAGAAGGACCGAAGGTCAGCGGATAACGTTTAAAACGATTCAGGTTCATGACTCTGCTCCTTGTTTATTGAACATCCAAGCGCCAGACCCAAAGGCAAAAAAGGCTGCGTTCCAGGTGCTTTCAGAGGGGCTTCGATGAGTTCAATATTAAGAACAAAGCCAAAAATATGTGTTGCAAGTTTCAATCCATTAAAGAAATATAAATCAACCAATACAACCTAAAACCTATTTTTACTGCGTAAAAATCCATATGAACGCAACAAATACCCACAAGAAACTCGGCACATCCGGCTCGGAGCCGCATCCGCTGGACCGGACCGACCGCGCCATTCTCAAGGCCCTGCAGCGAGACGCCTCGATCTCCAATGTGGCACTCGCCGAGAAGGTCAAACTGAGCGCGCCGGCCTGCCTGCGACGAGTCGAACGCCTCAAGCAGGCGGGCCTGATCAAGGGCATTGTCGCGTTGCTGGACAATCAAGCGCTCGATGCAGGGATGGTGGTGTTGATCGGCGTGGTGCTGGACCGCTCGACACCGGAATCCTTCGCAGCTTTCGAAGCTGCGGCGCAAAAGGTGTCCGGCTGCATGGAATGCCATGTGGTGACGGGGGAATTCGACTACTTCATGTTGATACGAACCAAGGACAGCAACAGTTTCAACCGGCTCCACGCGGAGCAACTGCTTTACCTCCCCGGGGTTCGCCAGATTCGCTCGTTCATGGGGTTACGCCAGGTCTTGTCGACAACCCACATCCCCCTTTGAGGCTCAAATCAGCCCGATGCCAGGTTGTATCGACCCGCAAGGGCAGGCATTGATTTCGACAAACGCATTTGGACCTTCCCTCCAGAGCGCATGAAAAAGCATCGCCGTAATAACTACGCCATGGATGTTTGCGGGCGTTGACCTCTGTGGCCCGTGGCGACGACTTAGTTACGCCAACTCCCGCTGTTAAATACCGCCAACACCCGTCCTCATTTCAGAGCAGAAACTCTCGCTGCTGCTGTGCGACGCACCCACGCGAATCGTGCACAAGCAGGTGTTTGTGCACTGTCTTTTCCAACCAAACGGTTGTCCTTTCGAACAAAGCGACGCTATTCCGTTCTGCCTAACTTTGACCTTACGGCATATCCAGCAAACTGCGCCGATGAGGTAGCCCATGCATCTTGAACAACAGCAAGTGACCGACGACTTCAGGTTGCTGCATATGCGCGACCTGGCACCTGAAGAGTTCGTTTCGTGGCTGCTCGAGTGGGGGGCATGTGCACTTCGGGCTCGGCAGGCGAGTGCCGCAGGTAAACCTGAGCGTGTGCCTGACTACAAAATAAAGTGTTCGAATACATCAACTTCCATCAGCAGACAGGGATGTTTCGCGACGCACTACCGGCACGAAGCTGAAAGTAACCTGCACCCACTTCATCACATTCAATAAGCCGCAGCCTGTGACCCGAAAAGTTCGCACAGCTGCCCTATGCAAAGGAACTCCATAATGAAAAAGGTACGTCTGCTGACACTCACCACTGTATTACCGGCACTTCAAGCACAAGCTATCGAAGTGGCTCCTGGAGACTACGAGCAATATCCGGTAGGCGCCACCATCGGCGTCATTTACTACCAACACTCCACGACAGACTCGGCGTATGCAAACGGTCACAAAGTCAGTTCGGACTTCAAACTGACCTCCGACGTCGGCATCCTGCGTTTGCTGCATGTGTACGGGTTGACCGACACCGTCACAATCGATCCGCAATTCCTGCTGCCATTCGGGCACGTTTCCAGCGGCGGAGAGGCTTCAACGCTTGGCAATACGAATGGCGTTGGCGACCTAACGCTGGCAGCCCCGGTCAGGTTAAGACTCAACGACGCCCGTGACACTCTTAGCTTCACACCCTACCTGTTCGTACCCACTGGCAACTACGACAGAGACGATCCGCTGAACATCGGCGAGAACCGCTGGAAATTCGAACTACAAGGCGCTTACGTCAAACACTTCACTCAACAATGGGCCATTGACCTGGTTGGCGGAGCTACCTGGTATGGCGATAACAATGACTATGGCGCCAACGCAGACCGGCTCAAGCAGAAGGTTTCTTACGCTACACAGGTGATGGGGCGCTATATGCCCGATGCCACAACGGCGTTCGCCTTAGGCTTCGGGCATCTCTGGGGCGGGGAAACCCGCGTCGATCAAGTCAACCAGAATAACGAAATCGGAACCACAAACTTCCGTGTGACAGCAACTAAGTTCTTCACCGCTAAAGACCAAATCCAACTGCAACTGGGCAAGGACCTCTCCGTAGATAACGGGACCAAGGAAGACTTTCGAATGAACTTGCGTTACGCGCACGTTTTTTAAGCGCCTGTCCCTCTAGACCAAATGGTTGGCGTTGCTAACCAAGCGTGTGCCCGACGGCAGACCTAACCTCGATACTTCGTAAGCCCTTGCAACCTTATCAACCGCGCCGAATCCGGCATTGAGCCAACAAGAATCGCCCTCAAACGAAACGGAGAAATCGCATCATGACCGATCAGCAACCATCTATTGAACAACAACCCTCCCTCTATACACGTCTTGGTGGTTATGACGTTATTTATCAGTTCGCGGGCGCAGTCTTGAGGAAAACAATGGCACATCCTGTCATTGGCCACATTTGGGCGCATATGTCCGAGTCGACTTTCCAAAAGGAACATATCAACTTTGTCGACTTTCTTTCCCAACACTGGGGGGGCAGCGCCAAGTATCGCGGGAGAGACATGGTTACCGCCCATCGAGGCATGGGACTTACCGAGGAGCACTGGCAAGCCACGCTCGATTGTCTGGAGGAGTGCTACAACGACTACGACCTGGCGCCGGAGCTACGCAAGGAGGTCAACGACTTTTTGGTCAAGTTCAAACCCGCCGTGATCGGCAGCCCGTCCTATCGAGACGTGGTTCTCGCTCACCCCGAAATGGACCCGGCCAAGGGCATGAAAAGCGTTGGCGTTATCTGGCCCAAACACGGCAAGTCCGCTGAACAGGAAACCGTCCCCAAGTTGGAACAGTAAGCCTGCTCGGCCACATGAGCATCGATATCCCCTGGGGCGAAGCAGTCCTCCACAACCAAGTGCCGCTCGGTCACTGGCGCCAGCTTAGGACCAGGCCCCGCAGCGGCGAGCCTCTCGAACAGTCAAATGATCAGAAAAAGACGTCCACGGGCGTCTTTTTTTGCCTGAAATCCAATAAATACGGGGGTTCAGGGCTACTGGGGCTTTTCAGATTTTTTGAGTTCCAGGCTGATGGCCGTGTTGAACGGGGCAATCTGGCGCGCCTCGTCGATGCGTAAGCCACTCGCAGCTCACGAAAGCCTTTCAATCCATTGTCTCGGTGCCCGTACGGCCGAAGACCTGCGCGAGATGGCCGCGCCGTGGCGGATGGAGGACCTGTTCAACCTCACGCTTCGGCTGACTCATCGATTCATCCAGGATAAGCAGGCGATTTTCCGCGAGCGGATCGCTTCTAAAGGCTGGCGCTAGCGCGGACTTTGTTGTGCCTCGCTTAACCCGAGAGGCCGTATAAAATTGTTTTTCTAAATCATTCTCAACAATAAAAATAGCAAGTTAGCCAACTAACTACTTTCAAACACTCGTCCAAATAGACAATCATTCCGTCCCCATCGCTTAAACAGCAAACCCACCCATAATTTTATTTTCACATATATTTTACATTCCCCTACATATGCTAATGTCATTACGACATCAACGCTGTTCAGCCAGGTTCAAGGAGTGTGTATGACCGGCGTATTGGCATCCGTTAACAGCCGCACCCAGCTGGTCGGTCAGAACCGGCTTGAACTGCTGCTATTCCGTTTCAACAATCACCAGCTGTATGGGATCAACGTATTTAAAGTCCGGGAAGTTATACGCTGCCCGAAGTTATCATCGATACCAAAGTCTAATAGCAACATTTGTGGCGTCGCCAACATCCGAGGTGTCTGCATTCCTATTCTTGACCTGGCCATGGCCACTGGGTTGCCCGGCGTCGAGGATCAGGAAAGCGCTTTTATAATACTTACGGAGTACAACAACCGCGTTCAGGGTTTTCTGGTCTATGCGGTCGAGCACATCGTCAATTTGAACTGGGAAGACATCCATCCGCCCCCCAAGGGCAGCGGCGAGAACAATTACCTGACTGCCGTTACACGCACGGATGATCGCCTGGTCGAGATCATCGATGTGGAAAAGGTGCTGACAGAAATCTCGCCATCCTCCGAGGAAATCTCCAGCGGCGTGGTGGAACACGAGGTCAGCCAGCGGGCTAAGCACCTGCGGGTGCTGACCGTGGATGACTCGATGGTCGCGCGTAAGCAAGTGACCCGCTGCCTGGAGACCGTGGGCGTCGAGGTGGTGGCCTTGAACGATGGGCGCCAGGCGCTTGATTACCTGCGGGCCATGCTCGACGAGGGGCGCAAGCCGGAGGAGGAGTTCCTGATGATGATCTCCGACATCGAAATGCCAGAGATGGACGGTTACACCCTGACCGCTGAAATCCGCCACGACCCGCGCATGGCCAAGCTGCACATCGTGCTGCACACCTCACTCTCGGGCGGGTTCAACCAGGCGATGGTCAAGAAAGTCGGTGCCGATGACTTCCTCGCCAAGTTCCGCCCCGATGACTTGGCCGGCCGCGTGGTCTCACGAATCAAGGCGGCCACCCCGAACTGACGCTTTACGACAACAACACTCAAGCCAAGGAGGCTGTAGGGAAACGAATAAGAACAAAATGACAGAGGGCTAATCATGTTGAAATGCAATGAGCTCTACCACCTGACCACCGGCAGTGAAGAAAGACCGTTCTGGAAGGACCGCGCGAATGAAGCTCAGCCTGATATCCAGTGCGCCATGGGCTGTGGCGCGCAACCTTCCGGTCCGGGGCCGCAACCAGACTCAGGCCTGCCGCAAGAAACGCTGACCGCAGCGATTTCGACCACCCCCACCAGCATGAAAGACGAGCTGGCCGCCGCCCAGGAAATCTGTTCTCGGGCCAAGACCGCCGTTGTCGAGATGTTCAGCCACGCCCGCATGGGCCGCTCCCTGGAGCTCGAACAGGTCGGCGCGTTGGTCGACGACATTTCTGCTTCGATCGCACGCCACCCCAATGCCTTTATCAGCCTCGCACGCCTTAAAAGCATCGACGATTACACCTATATGCACTCGGTCGCCGTGTGTGCCCTGATGATTGCCCTGGGTAATCAATTGGGCCTGCCGGCGCCATTGATTCGCCGGGCGGGGCTGGCCGGGCTGCTGCACGACATCGGCAAAATGGCCATCCCGGGCGCCATCCTCAACAAGCCGGGGCGCTTGAGCGGCGACGAATTGCAGCTGGTTCGCACCCATCCGCTGGAAGGTGAGAAAACCCTGGTGGCGACAGCGCAGATGTGCGAAATGGTCGTGGACGTGTGCCTGCATCATCACGAAAAAGTCGACGGCACGGGCTACCCCCATCAACTGGCGGGAGAACAAATCAGTCTTTTTTCTCGAATGGCCGCGGTGTGTGACGTCTATGACGCGATCACCTCGGACCGTTCCTATAACCAGGGTTGGGACCCTGCGGTCGCCATCCAGCAAATGTCGACCTGGGACGGGCATTTCGATGATGAGGTATTCCGGGCATTCCTGAAGTCCGTGGGTATCTACCCCGTCGGTTCTATCGTGCAATTGAAAAGCGGCAGTATTGGCGTCGTCATCGAACAACATGCCGACTCATTATTGACGCCAAAAATAAAGTTATTCTTTCTTCCGGTTTTAAATATTTACATAACCCCCCGAATAATCGACTTGAGTGATCCGGCACAAACCGACCGAATCATTGCGCGGGTGCCCCCGCAGCGCTATGGCTTTAAAAATACCGAGCGTTTATGGCTCGACGATACCGCTCACGAACAGCACTGAACCAATAAGCTGTACCGCATATATCTATGCGTAAGCAGCCCATGATTAAGCGTTAAGCCTTGCGTGCAAAACAACACTCGAATACCGACATCCCATTATGTTGGTAACTACTAGCACGGGCAGGAAATACCATGAAATTCAACTCATTGCAGACGCGCATATGCTTCACCGCCGGACTCTGCCTGTTTATCTCGTGCGCGAGTCTGGTCTTATATGGGCTTTATTCCTCGAATGCCAACCAGGCCTATGTGGGCACTGAAGTTTCCGCATTGATTGAAAGCGCCACCATCCGTGAAGTGCAAAACCTCGCGGAATCCCGCGCCAACGTCATTAAGGCAAAGTTGCAGAATGCCTTGAATGCCGCGCGCGCACTGGCTGATGTGCTGGGGGCAAGCAAGGCTGCACAAAGCCCGTTGACGCTGGGCCGGGATCAAATCAATACGATGCTACTGAGCGTGCTCAAGGACAACCCCGACTTCAACGGCACCTATTCGTGCTGGGAACCGGATGCGTTGGACGGCCAGGATCAGGCATTTCGTAACAACGAGGGTGGTAACAACCCGTTGACCGGCCGTTTCACTCCTTATTGGACGCGCAGTTCGGATGGCCACATTGCCGTGCAGCCACTGGTCGAGTATGACTCCGATGCCCGTCATCCCAACGGCGTGCCCAAGGGCGGCTGGTACTCGGGCCCTCGGGATACCCAGAGGGAAAGCGTGCTGGACCCGATTCCCTACGTGGTGCAAGGCAAGAATGTATGGCTGACAACCCTCTCGGTGCCGATTACCGCGAACGGCAAGTTTTACGGGGTGGTGGGTGCTGACTTCGATATCTCGTTCATCCAGAAACTCAGCGAGCAGATGTCCGCCGACCTGTATGGCGGCAACGGCTCCGTATCGATCCTGAGCCATCAAGGGTTGGTGGTGGCTGACAGTAAACGGCCGGAACTGATCGGCCAACCGTTGAAGACGCTGCTGCCCGACACCTGGGACAAGGTGCTGGCCAATGTGCAGAAAGGCCAGGGGGACAGCCGACTCAACCAGGACTCCCAGGAAATCGAAGTGCAGATGCCCATCACCCTGGGCCGCAGCGAAAAACCTTGGGCCATCCTGATCCACTTGCCCAAGGCAGTGGTCATGAGCCAGGCCATAGCCCTGGAAAAGGAACTGCAATCACGCGGCGTCAAGAGCAGCATCTGGCAGGTGTCGGTTGGCGTGGCCATTTCCCTGCTGGCGCTGCTTGCACTGTGGTTTGCCACTGCGAAAATCGTCGGGCCGATTCGTGAAGCCGCCGCCTTGGCCGCCAACATCAGCCTGGGGGACTTCTCGCGTCGTCTGGTGCAAAAATCCGAAGATGAAGTCGGCCAATTGTCCTTTGCCTTGAACGATATGTCGGAAAGCCTGCAACGCCAGGTGCGGGTGGCCGAACGCATCTCCGAAGGAGACCTGGACCTGGAAGTGCGCCTGTCCTCGCCCAACGACACCTTGGGCAAATCCCTGGAGAAAATGGTCGGCAACTTGAACGCCTTGATCTCCCAGGTGCAGGCCAGCGCCACGCAAATCACCGGCAGCTCGGCGCAGGTCACCGAATTGAGCCAGTCACTCTCCGACGGGGCCTCCAACTCGGCGTCATCCATCACCGAAATCAGTGCGGTCATGACCCAAATGGCAGCGCAGACCAGCGACAACGCCGCCAACGCCAAAAAGGCCGATGAGCAATCCCAGGCGTCGCGTGCCGACGCGGGGGAAAGTGACAAGCTGATGAGTGAATTGATTGCAGCCATGGCCGAGATCGACAATTCGGGCAAGGACATCACCGCCATCATCACCACCATCGATAACATCGCCGCCCAGACCAACCTGTTGGCCCTGAACGCTGCGATCGAGGCGGCACGCGCCGGGGAACTGGGCCGCGGTTTCGCCGTGGTCGCCGACGAGGTCAGGAGCCTGGCCGCCCGTAGCGCGGAAGCAGCCCAGCAAACAGCCGCGCTGATTGCCGACTCGTCGACCAAGACCCAGCGCGGCATGGTGATTGCCGGTCGTACCGCCGACTCACTGAGGAACATTGTCAGCGGTACCAGTGCTGTCTCAAGCCTGGTGTCGCTGATCTACCAAGCCTCCAGTGAACAGGCGTCCGGTTTGCAACAGGCCAGTATCGGCCTGGAGCAGATCGATGAAGTCACCCAGCAGAACCAGGTCAACTCCCAGCAATGCGCGGTGGCTGCCAGGAACCTGTCAGAACGGGCCAACTCCATGCAGCAAGGGTTGAGCCGCTTTAAAGTCAAAGCCTCGTAGCACCTGCAACGGCGCCAGGGGGGCACTGTTCCCCTGGCCCGATACAAGAAACTCCTTCCCTATTCATGAAATATTAAGATTTGCCTCCCTATACTCACCGATTGCGCGCCGTTCCCCCGAACGGCCACTGCTCCGGTAGCCCGCCCCATGACGCGTCCCGTTCCTCTGCTACTCCTGCTGGCTGGTCTGTTGTTCTTCTTTGCGCTGGGTAACCATGAATTGCAAGGCTCCACCGAAGCCCGCGTCGCCGGGATCGCCATGGCCATGCATTTGGACAATGATTGGGTGGTGCCCCGGCTGTTTCGCGAGCCCTTCCTGGAAAAACCACCCCTGAGCCTTTGGCTGGACGCCGGGGCGATTCGCCTGTTCGGCGGCACGCCTGGGGCGGTGCGCCTGGCGTCCGCGTTTGCCGGATTGTTCAGCGTGATGCTGCTCTACGGGATGCTGCGCAAGTTCGGGCGGCCGAAAACACTGGCGTTCTGCGCGGCGTTGATCCTGGCGACCATGGCCAGTTACTGGAGCAATGTGCGTGGGGTGGGTGAGGATGCCTTGCTCAGCCTGGGCGTGACCACCGCACTGCTGGCGTTCTACCAGGCGATGCGCCCCGAATCCGAGCGGCCAGGCTCCACAGCCTGGGCTTGGGCGTTGTTTACCGTTGGGATGGCAATCGCCACCCTGAGCAAAGGCGTGCTGGGCCTGGCGATGCCCGGCATTGTGATTTTTGTCTACCTGGCCAGCACCAGCCTGATGGACAAACGCCTGCGCATCGGTGATTGGCTCCGCCCGGCGCTGTTCACCTTGCTGGCATTGGTACCGTTGCTGATCTGGCTGGGCTTCCTGTTCCAGCGCGGCGGCATGCAGGCCGTGGGCGAAGTGCTGTGGACCAACAGCGTCGGGCGGTTCAGCGGCTCGTTCGTCGAAGCCGGGCACTACGAACCCTTCTACTACTACCTGGTGAAACTGCCGGAAGCGTTTTTGCCGTGGAATATCCTGGTGTACCTGGGCCTGTGGCACTTTCGTAAAAGCCTGGTGCGCAACCGTTACCGCCTGTTCTTCAGCGTGTGGCTGGTGGCGCAATTCACGCTGCTGACCCTGGCCTCAAGCAAACGCACGGTTTACCTGATGGCGTTGACGCCGGCCGCCGCGGTGCTGGCGGCGGAATATGCGCGAGTGCTGCTCGAATGGCTGAAGGCTAACAAGCCGGCGCTGTACCAACACCATCGGCGCGTGGTTGGCGGTGCCTTCACGTTGCTCATCGCCTGCTACCTGGGCGCTGCATTCTGGTACGCGCCCAAGGCTGACGAGCGCCAGTCATTCGTGCCGGTGATCAGTCAGATCCAGGCACTGCAAGCCGAGGGTAAAGAGGTGGTGTTGTTCCAGCCCAACGAGCGGATCGACGGGGCGAGTGTGTTCTACCTGCAGGCTTACTTGCCGATCCTGCAAACCGAGCCGCAGCTGCGCAGTTACCTGGCCGCCAAACCCGGCAACGTTGCGTTGCTGGATCGCACCGAGCAACTGAGCGGCAAGGTGACGGTGATCAAGGAGATGGCAATCAATCGCCAGCCTTACTACTTCATCGAGCAGTAAGGCCGGCACGGGGCATCAGTGCTTGGTGAGTTTGTCCAGGTAACCCATGGCAAACGCCGAGACCACGAAGGTCATGTGGATGATCACGTACCACATCAGGTGCTGCGGATCGACGTTCTTGGCGTCCATGAAGATGCGCAGCAAGTGGATGGAGGAAATCGCCACGATGGAAGCCGCCACTTTCATCTTCAGCGACGAAGAGTCCATGGTGCCCAACCAGTTGAGCTTTTCCTTGTTGTCATCGATATCCAGCTGCGAGACGAAGTTCTCGTAGCCGGAGATCATCACCATCACCAGCAAGCCGCCGACCAGGGCCATGTCGATCAACGACAGCAGCACCAGGATCAGTTCGGACTCGGCCATCGAGAACACGCTCGGCAGCAGGTGAATCACTTCCTGGAAGAATTTCAGCGCCAGCGCCAGCAACCCCAGGGACAAGCCGAAATAGATCGGCGCCAGCAGCCAACGCGAGGCGTACATAGCATTTTCGATAAAGCGTTCCATTGGTTCTCACACAGCTTGGCTAGAAATGGCGGCGAGTATACCAGCCGCCACCAAGCACCTGTAACCGCGAGAAAACTGACCTGGGCGGCATCTGTAAGAGAATTTTTCTGCTAGTGTCGAGCCCATCAACTCGGCTTCGATGATGTCGGACAGGAAAATTCAAATGATGGATGTGCGATCCCCTTTGGCCCGTTTTGGCCTGTGTGCGGCGTTGCTGATGATCGGCGGCTGCTCACCCAGTGATGAGCAGAAGCAGGCCACCCTCGAAGAGAAAACCGCAAAGTTCGAACAGTCGCTCGACAGTATCCAGGACCCCAAGCTGCGCGACGCCATCGCCGACCTCGGCGGCTCGCTGCTGTTGCTCGAACGGGCGCGCGCCAAGCTCGCCAGCAAGCCCATCGAGACCGAATACGGCGAAGACAGCCTCGCCCTGCTCAAGCACTACCCCACGCCCCAGGCCCTGGTCGACACCTATATCAACGGCTTGTTCGTGCTGCGCAAGACCTCCCACTCCGACTACCTGACCGATCTGCAGCCGATCTTCCCGTTCAATTTCAATACACCGGACCAGTTCCCGTTTCCTCACGGCCTGGAGTGGCAGTCCGTCACCTTGAGCAACAACAAAGTCATCCCGTTCCAGCCGGAATGGTCGGAGACCGATCCCGGCATCCAGTTGAGCCCCAGCAGTTCCAACCTGACCAACCCCGATGACCTGACGGTGACCTACCCGTTCATCGATGGCATCGAGACCGAAAACAAGAGCCAGCCGCAGCCCGTCCGCCTCAAGGGCACGGTGGAAGTGATCGCGCCGGGCAAGGTGTTGACGTTCGATTTGTCGAAGCAGGACGTGGGCCACAAGCGCACTGAAGGCAATATCACCGTCAACCTGATGTTGCTTGAGAAGAACTACGCCGAGATCGAACTGACCAACAGCGAACCGCTGGCGCCACAGGTCGGTGAGGATTCCCCCAACCCCTTGCTGGTGCAAGCACGTGACAGCACCGGGCAATTTCTCACCCGTTCCGGCTCGATCAATGAAAGCAACGCGCAGGTGGCCTTCTACGAGAAACAATTGGCGCAGATGCAAAAGCAGAAGGTCTGGTCGGATGCGTTTGAAAAGCAGCTGACCGAGGAGCAGAAAGCCTTCGAACACAAGCAGAGCAGTCATTACGCCAAGGTGTATTTCAATGGCCTGATCGACAACCTGCAAATCAACGTGCTGGATTTCTCCACCGCCACCGTCACCCGCAAGGACCTCGACCTGCCGGTACTGCGCTTCGACAAGAACAGCCTGCAACAAACCGTACAGGCCCTGCCGATGCCGGTCACCGTGTATGACGACGGCGCCGCCGCCTGGCTCAAAGGCGCGACGATGACCGAGGAACAACTGAAAAACAGCGTCACCATCAGCCAGTCCGTCGACGACGCCAGCGCCGCGCATATCGTGTTCGATCACCCGTTCACCTTTAATGACGAACTGGTGGGCAACGAGCGCAATAGCAGCGAGTCGCCAGTGACGTTCTTCGCCGCCGATGAGAAAGGCGAACGTGGGGAGCCCATCGAGTTGCCGACCGAAGCGTATGAATTGAACCCGGCGCGCGGCACGCTCACCTACGACCTTAACCTGTTCCCGGAAAACCCGGCCTATGTGGTGGGTTCGATCCCGCTGTTCCTGGCAACGATCGAGAAAGGCGAGATCGATGTGACCAAGCTGCCCAAGGGCCTCTCTCTGAAGGACAACGCGCTGGTTGTCGACCAGAAAGAATTCCCCGCCGACAGCTGGCGCTTCTACGCCAAGGACGCCAGCGGCAATTACCTCAAGGAAATTCTCGGCGTGAGCCACCGCGCCGAGGAATACGGCACGGCGTTGTTCGATGTGCATTACTTCTATGGCCAGCCGACCGCACTGGAAAGCTATCAGCGCACTGACCTGAGCACCGTGCAATACGGTTTCGAGGTCAAGCTGGACAAGCCCGAGGGCAAATGACCGAGCTTACAGGGCCAGACACTCCTGGCTGCCATTGAGCTGGCGTAAATGAGCCTGCATATGCAGACACCATATTTGCGGATCTGGCACCAGCTCATAGCCATGCAGGGTGAGGCTATCCACAATCGATTGCAGCATGTTTTCTGCCACGAAGGGCCCATGGAACGGGCCCTGGGACTTGATGGTGGAAGGCTGCTCGCCGGTCATTCCGGCGGCAAATAGCAAGGTCCACATCCCGTTATCCCCCGCGAGAGGGCGAATGGAACATTCAATACGGGTAACCAGGCCCAGGCACTGGCGGGTAAGGCAAAGGTTGCGCGGCATGGCGGCGACCCTCGGTAGATCGGTGTTCAGCCCCGATGACACGGCGAGACTGTCTCTATCCTGCGACTCCTGTGGAGATCCCTAAGCTCAGAATAGAAGAAAACCACGACAAACCAAGGTTGTAGGGACCAACGGCGTTGCGCTCTCAGGCGGGAGTCAATTTAGTGACGAACCTGCTTAACCCGTGGCGAGCGGGCCTGCTGTGGCAAACAGGCTGTTGCGGCGGCTTTTTGTGGAGGCTTTTTGTGGTGAGCGGGCTTGCCCTAATGCCGTTCAGTTAAGGCTTTTTTGTAGGAGCGAGCTTGCTCGCGAAAAGCTCACAGGCGCCGCGTTCATTCAGGAAACACGCGTTATCGTTGACGTTTTTCGCGAGCAAGCTCGCTCCTACAGAAGGCGATGTACGCTTAACTGAACGGCATTAGGGCTTGCCCCGCGTTGGGCTGCGCAGCAGCCCCAGTAAGACCGCCGCGGTGTGCCAGTCAGGTTGCGTCGCTTGGTTTTGGGGCTGCTGCGCAGCCCAACGCGGGGCAAGCCCGCTCGCCACAAAGCCCATTAAGTCGGCTTGGCTTCCGCCAGTGCATGCTGCGCCAGCTCTTTCTCAGCCTCCTTCAAGTCCTCCTCGCTGATCATCTCGGCAATCGCACGCAAACGCTCGACCACCCGCGCATTCACCGAGCCCTCGGGGAATTGCCCTTCAGCGTCCGGCTCGCCGGCCGGCTCGCCCACCAGCAGGCTCAAGGCCTCATCCGCCTGACGCACCGCGTAGATGTGGAATTGCCCGGCACGCACGGCCTGCAACACCTTCTCATCGAGCATCAGCGTGGCGACGTTGGCCTGGGGAATGATCGCCCCTTGCTCGCCGGTCAAACCGCGTGCCTCACACAGGCGGAAGAAGCCTTCGATCTTCTCGTTGACCCCGCCCACCGCCTGCACTTCACCAAACTGGTTGATCGAGCCGGTGATGGCAAAGCACTGCTTGAGCGGCGTCTTCGACAGCGCCGAGATCAAGGTGCACGCCTCGCCCAGGGACGCACTGTCGCCGTCCACGTAACCGTAGGACTGCTCCAGCGCGATACTCGCGGAAATCGCCAGCGGGAATTCCTGCGCATAACGGCTGCCCAGGTACCCGGTCAGGATCATCACGCCCTTGGAGTGAATCGGCTGGCCGAGGTTAACTTCACGCTCGATGTCGACAATGCCGCTGCCGCCTGGGTAGACCGTGGCGGAAATCCGCGCCGGCACGCCAAACGCCGAATCACCGACCTCCAGCACCGTCAACCCGTTGCACTTGCCGACGGCCGCGCCGGCGGTGTCGATCAGGATCACCCCGGCGAGCATGTCGTCGAGAATCCGCGCCGACACCCGCCCGGTGCGCGTGGCCTTGGCCTTCAGCGCGCGTTCGATATGGCCGGCATCGGTCATGTCGTCACCCGCCAGGTGACGAATGAAATCCGCCTCGCTCACCAACTGGAACAAGTCACCAATGCGCGCCGACAAGCGCCCCTGATGCTCCGCCAACCGAGCACTGTAGGTAGCCAGCCGCGCCACCGCGTCCGACGTCAAAGGCGCCATGCCTTCTTCCGAAGTACGGGTTTTGAGCAACTGGGCGAACTGCTCCAGGCTTTCGTCGACCATCGGGATGTCTTCGTCGAAATCCACCAGGACGCGGAACATCTCCTGGAAGTCCGGATCGGCGTCCTGCAACGCGTAGTACAGCTGGCGTGAACCGATGATGATCACCTTGACCTGCAACGGGATCATCTGCGGGTTAAGGGTCACGGTCGCCAGGCGGCCCAGCTCACCCAGGGGCGACTCCATCTTCAACTTGCGCGACTGCAGGGAACGCTTGAGGGCGTCCCACACAAACGGCTCGCTGAGCATTTTCTCGGCTTCCAGGATCAGGAACCCGCCGTTGGCCCGATGCAAGGCACCCGGGCGCAACTGGCGATAGGTGGTGTAGAGCGCGCCCTGGTCGGTGCTGTATTCGATACGGCCGAACAGGTTGTCGTAGGTCGGGTGCGGTTCGAACACCACCGGCGCGCCGCCATTGACCGGATGCCCCACCACCAGGCTCGGGCAGTACTGCTCTTCGAGCAGCTTGCGGGCCTGGGCGTCGGTCTTGGCGTCGTCCACCAATTGCTCGACCACGGTCTTCAACAAGTACACCTGCATGGCTTGCAGGTAGCCGCACACAGCGGCGTTCTCCGCGTACTTTTCCGACAACGGCGACAGCAACGGCTGGAGGGCCAGGGTGATGGTTTCTTCGTTGAACTGGCGCAGTTGGTTGTTGGACTCGCGCTTCCATTGCGGCAGGCTGGCCAACTCTTCGTTGAGGCGTTCTTCCAGTTCGGAAATATCGGTGTGGAAACGCTCGCGATCGACTTCCGGCAGCTGCGAGAACTCGGCCTCGTCCAGCGCCTTGCCGTCGAGCATCGGGGTGAAGGCGATGTTGGAGCTGTCGCGGTACAGCGCCACGTCTTTTTCCAGGGCCAGGCGTTCAATCACGTCCAGGGCCTTGTCGTAGCGCTGGTTGAAGGCACGGTCGATCGCGCTTTTGCGCTGCTGGTACGTCGGGTGCTCAAAGACCGCCGGGAAGGTCGCCACCAGGTTGTCGATCAAGCCGTTGATATCGCTGATGAACGCCGCCGCGCCGCCCGCAGGCAGTTCCAGCGCACGCGGTTCGCGGGGCTCATCAAAGTTGTTCACGTAGACCCAGTCTGCCGGGGTCTGCAGGCGTTTGCCTTCGGCCTTCAGGTAGCGTTTGACGAACGAAAAGCGGCCGGTGCCCGGCTCGCCCATGACAAACACGTTGTAACCGGGGCGTGGCATGGCCACGCCAAACTGCAAGGCTTCAACCGCACGTTCCTGGCCAAGCACACCGCGAAAGGGCTCCAAGTCATTGGTGGTGGAGAAGCTGAACTGTTCAGCGGAGAAAGGGCGAGTCAGCGCTTCGGGCGCTAGACGCAGGCTGGCAGCAACAGGATCAGGCATCGGGCTTCCTTACATCAGGCGGGGCAGATGACGGCATTCTGGCTCCCGGTTGCGCGCTCTGGCAAGGCGCGCTTTTTGTGAAAGCCTGGACACGGCATGCGTCCTACAAAAAAAACGCGACAACTCTGATTGTTTTATAAAAAATCACGGAACCCCTGGAACCTGCCTAAACTCCAAACTGCGCGGGCCGGACTAATAACTGGCCCCTAAGGCGCTATGAAGTGCCTGAACCCTTGTCCATTGGTTTGCACACAAAGAGAAAAAAGCTATGAAACGGATCCTTCTCGGTACTCTCTTCACCGTCGTCTCCCTCAATGCAATGGCTGAAGCACCAGGCGGCCCGAACTGCGGTTGGGGCAACATGCTGTTTGAAGGCCAGCGCGGTACTCCAGCGCACTTCCTGGCGTCCACCACCAACGGTACTTCGGGTAACGCCACCTTCGGCATGACCTCGGGCACCAACGGTTGCAGCACCAACAGCGCCCTGACCTACGGCGGCAAGTCCTGGATTGCCATGAATGGCATGATGAACGAGCTGTCCGAAGACATGGCCAAGGGCAATGGTGAAGCACTGACCACCTACGCCGTGGTACTGGGCGTTGCCCCAGAAGATCGCGAACACTTCGCGGCCGTGACCCACGAGCACTTCCAGCAAATCTTCAGCAAGGCTGACGTCACCGCTGACGACGTGCACAACAACACCCTGGCTGTACTGAAAAGTGATGCCCGTCTGGCGAAATACGCTACCCAGGCTTAAGCTCGACCTGCCCGCGCCCTCCAAGGCGCGGGTTTTAATTTTGGACCCGCCCCCCCCTTGGGTCTTACTTTTCCCGACTTAAGTTGCCCCTATGCTCAAACGCTTTGCCTGGATGGCACTCTTCACCTGCGCCCCGCTGTACGCGGCCCCGCACATTGATGACCAACGTTTGCAGCAACTGGCCAATGATCCGTTCTGGTTGTCCCTGGGCCATTACGAAGCCGGCAAGATCAGCGGCTGGCGCAGCTATGTCAGCGACAAGAAATTCTTCCTCGCATCCGACGGCGCCCACCACCCAGACGCCGAACTCAAGGCCACCGTTGAAGCGCTGTACGCTCCTGCCAGCCTGGGTGAAAAACACGCCCAATGCGTTTACCCCGCTCGTACCCGCTGGCTCAAGGATCAGTTGCAACTGACCGACCTGCCCGCGCTGGACTGCACCGAATTCAAGCAATGGTTCAAGGATGTCGCCCCCCACAGCGCGGTGATGATCTTCCCGGCGGCCTACCTCAACAGCCCGTCCTCCATGTTCGGCCACACCTTGCTGCGCATCGACCAGGCGGATGTACAAAGCAACAACACCGCCCTGCTCAGCTACGCGATCAACTTCGGCGCCTATATCGAAGGCTCGGACAACAGCATCCTCTATGCCTGGAAGGGCCTGATGGGCGGCTACCCAGGCCTGTTCGCACTGGTGCCCTACCAGGAAAAACTCTCCGAATACCGCAGCCTGGAAAACCGTGACCTGTGGGAGTACCGCCTGAACCTCACTGAAGTCGAGACCAAGCGCATGGTCGAACACGTGTGGGAACTCAAGCAGATCCAGTTCGACTACTTCTTCTTCGACGAAAACTGCTCTTATCGCCTGCTCGAACTGCTGCAAGTGGCCCGACCCGGCCTGCGCCTGACTGAACAGTTCCCGCTCACCGCGATCCCGACCGACACGGTCAAGGCGGTGAAAGAGGCCGGGCTGGTCGAGAAAATCGACTACCGGCCGTCCCGTGAGCGCGAGCTGCTCGAACGCGCCAAGCCGCTGGACAGCGATGAACAGCAATGGGTACTGAAAGTCAGCGATGACCAGAAGCAATTGCAGGAGCCTGCGTTCAAAGCCCTGCCCCGCGAACGCCAGGCCCTGATCATCGACGCCGCCTACCGCCTTGGCCGCTACCGCGCCAACGGCTTGGAGCGCGACACCGAACGCTCCCAGCGCAGCTTCGAATTGCTGCGCGCGATCAACCAGAACCCCGCGCCCGACCTGAAGGTCGAGCGCCCCGGCCTGCCCGAGAACGGCCACGAGTCGCGCACCTGGCAGGCCGGCATCGGTACCCGGGGTGACAAGACCTTCGGCGAATACGGCCTGCGCATGGCCTACCACGACCTCAACGACAACGCAGAAGGTTTCCCTCTCGGCGCGCAGATTGAAATCCTGCAAATGAAACTGCGCCAGTACGAAGGCAACCACTGGCAACTGCAGCAACTGGACCTGGCCACCATCCGCTCGCTGACGCCTCGCAACGCGTTGCTGCAACCGTGGTCATGGCAAGTCACCGGCGGCCTGGAGCGCGTACCGGGCAAACACGACGACGAAACCCTCGTGGCCCACGTCAACGGTGGCGCCGGTGGCACCTGGCAACTGAGCGATGACATGCTCGGCTTTGCCCTTGGCACCGTGCGCGTGGAACACAACAACGACTTCAGCGAAGCCATCTCCCCCGCTGCCGGCTTCAATACTGGCGTGCTGTGGAAAAACCCGCTGGGCAACCTGAGCCTGGAAGCCAAAGGTGATTTCTTCACCAATGGCGAAGTGCGCCGCAGCCTCAGCTTGAACCAACAGTGGGAACTGTCACGCAACCTCGGCCTGCGCCTGAGTGCCCAGCGTGAGTACAGCCACTTATCGACGCCGGTGAATGAAGTGATGCTTGAGGTGAAGTGGTATCACTACTGATTAAAGCCTGGCGATGCTCAAAAATGTGGCAGGGGATTGGCCCCCACATTTTTTTGTTAGCATGGCCCGCACAATCAGGAGTTCACTCAACATGGCCGTTACCTGCACCACCCTTGAACAAGTCCGCGACAACATCGACCGCCTCGACCAGCAAATCGTCACCCTGCTGGCCGAGCGCGGCCGCTACGTCTCCCAGGCCGCACGCTTCAAAAAAGACACCGATGGCGTCAAGGCCCCGCAGCGGGTGGAACAGGTGATCGCCAAGGTGCGGGACCTGGCGCAGACCGTGGACGCCAATCCCGAGGTGACCGAACAGGTCTATCGCGCGATGATCGCGGCGTTTATACAGCAGGAATTGGCGGAACATGCGGTCCTGACAAAAGCGGCAGAGCCGCACAGCTAATCCAGTCAGTTAAGGCGGAACACTGAAACTGTGGCGAGCGGGCTTGCCCCGCGTTGGGCTGCGAAGCAGCCCCAATAAGGCCACCGCGCTTATCCAGGCATATTAAATCGCCAGGTTTTGGGGCTGCTGCGCAGCCCAACGCGGGGCAAGCCCGCTCGCCACAGGTTACTTAGTGTTTGCTCGTTCTATCTCTTAACTGACAGGCATTAGGGCTTGCCACACGGGCAGCGCTTCTCGTTGCCATCGCTTGGGTGACGTCATCCCCTACCGCCAACACATTTCTCACCGCCCTTTCACACCGCCCCGACAAATCCCTATCTAGACTTCCCGTATCAGCCGTGAAACGGCCAGGGAGCAAGCGATGTGGCGGTATGCAGTGATGCTGTGTGCAGTGGTGGTGATGTCGGGTTGCCAATCAACCCATCAGGAGTTGCTGGCCAAGGGGTATCCACCGGCCTTTGCCGATGGTTTTGATGACGGTTGCAGCAGCGGTCGCCAGGCTGCCGGGGTGATCACCGGGGAATTTCGCAAGAACGTGCCGCGCTATTTGAAAGACCGTCTGTATGCAGAAGGCTGGGAAGATGGTTTCCGCCAGTGCAAGGCCATGCGCGAAAACGAAGAGTTGCGTGACTACAAGGACAATCACTGGGATGACCGCGAGCGCGCCTGGCAGCAGGAGAAAGACCGCGACGCGGGCAGGGCTTATCGCTCGCAATAGGTCGCTTTCAGATATCCATCGAAACTAAAGCGCGGCGACCATGGCCCAAGCTCCATAGAGGGAGAACGTCATGAGCCGAGCTTTTGTAAACGAAGACAACGCAGCCGCCCAGGCCGATCTGCCGGTAGAACGCCAGGTCAGCGCGCAACCCAACCGCCTCACCGCGCAAGGGTTGGCGCAGTTGCAGACCAAGGTCGCGCAGTTGCAGCAGGCATACAGCATCGAATCCGCCAAGGGCGAACAGGCCGACAAGCAGCGCCAGGCTGACCTTGAGAGGGATTTGCGTTATTTCAACCAGCGGGTGCAGAGCGCCCAAGTGGTTGCGCCGGCCACCTCCACCGACAAGGTGCAGATCGGCAGTTGGGTCACCTTCGCCAATGAACAGGACCAACAACAACGCATCCAGCTGGTGGGCGAAGACCAGGCCGATGCCCACGCTGGGTTGATCAACTGGGGTTCGCCCCTGGGCCGCGCCTTGCTCGGCGCCCAGGTGGGCGACGAGGTACTGTGGCAGCGCCCCGTCGGCGACCAGTTGATCGAAGTAGTGCTTATCGAGCCCGAAGCCTAGACGATGCCCTGCGCCAGCATCGCGTCGGCAACTTTCACGAAGCCCGCGATGTTTGCACCCTTCACGTAGTTGACTCGGCCGTTCTCCTCACCGTAATGCACGCAGGCGTGGTGGATCGACTGCATGATGTTGTGCAGCTTGCTGTCCACTTCGCCAGCAGTCCATAGCAGGCGCATGGCATTCTGCGACATTTCCAGGCCACTCACCGCCACGCCACCGGCATTGGACGCCTTGCCAGGGGCGAACAGGATGCCCGCCTCGATAAAGATATCCACAGCCTCCAACGTCGCCGGCATATTGGCGCCTTCGGCCACGCAGATGCAGCCGTTGCGCAGCAGGGTGCGGGCCGCTTCGGCGTCGAGTTCGTTCTGGGTGGCACAAGGCAACGCGATATCGCAGGCCAGCTCCCAAGGGGTTTTGCCTTTGCGGAATTCCAGGCCAAAGCGTTCGGCCAGTTCACTGATACGACCGCGCTGGACGTTTTTCACTTCCAGCAGCGCCAACCATTGTTCCTCGGTCAAACCGCTTTCGGCGTACAGGGTGCCTTCGGAGTCGGACAGGGAAATCACCTTGCCGCCCAGGTCCATGACCTTGCGCGCCGCGTATTGCGCCACGTTGCCAGAGCCGGACACCGCCACGCGCTTGCCTTCAACCCGCAGGCCGTCGCGCTTGAGCATTTCTTCAGCAAAGTACACACAACCGAAACCGGTGGCTTCAGGGCGGATCAAGCTGCCGCCGTAGGTCATGCCCTTGCCGGTCAGCACCGAGGTGAATTGGTTGCTCAGGCGTTTGTACTGGCCGAACAGGAAACCAATCTCGCGAGCGCCTACGCCGATGTCGCCAGCCGGAACGTCCACGTCCGCGCCGATATGGCGGTACAGCTCGCTCATGAACGCCTGGCAGAAACGCATGACTTCAGCGTCGCTCTTGCCCTTGGGGTCGAAGTCCGAGCCACCTTTACCGCCGCCCATGGGCAACGAGGTCAGGGAATTCTTGAAGGTCTGCTCGAAGGCGAGGAACTTCAGCACGCCCAGGTTTACCGATGGGTGGAAGCGCAGGCCGCCCTTGTAGGGGCCGATGGCGCTGTTCATCTGGATGCGGAATCCGCGGTTGACCTGGACCTTGCCGTGATCATCCACCCACGAAACCCGAAAGGTAATCGCACGCTCCGGCTCGCAGATGCGCTCCAGGATGCCCGAAGCCAGGTAGTGAGGATTGGCTTCGAGAAACGGCCACAGGCTGCGCAGGACTTCTTCTACCGCCTGGTGGAATTCCGGCTGGTCGGGGTCGCGTTTTTTGAGGCGGGCAAGGAAGGATTCGACGGATTCGATCATGAAAAGTCTCGGCAAATTGATTGTTTTTGAATGAGATTGAGCCGGACTTTATCAATTCATGTCGCACCGCGACAGGGCAAAATGTCGCCTTTGTGAATTTAAATGGTGCATTAGATATAAATAAACCGCGAAAACGGGGATTTTTCGCACTTAAAAAGGGATTTAAAAGTCCGGTTATGCACCAACAGGAAAACATCTATCGGGTGGAGGCGTGCCCTAACGCCGGTAGGAGCGAGCTTGCTCGCGAAAAACGTCAACGATAACGCGTACTTCCTGAATCAACGCGGCGCCTGTGCGTTTTTCGCGAGCAAGAACTAGGCGTCCCCCTCGCTCCTACAAAAAAGCCTTAACGGACTGGCACCAGGGCAAGCCCCTGCCACATTTGATCGGTGTGGGTCAGGAAAAATGCGCAAAAAAAAGCGGAGCCCGAGGGCTCCGCTTTTTTCAGACCAGCCGGATCAGGCCAGTTTTTTGTGCCGTACACGGTGCGGCTGGGCAGCAGCTTCACCCAAACGCTTTTTACGGTCCGCTTCGTACTCGGTGTAGTTGCCTTCGAAGAACACTGCTTGCGAGTCGTCTTCGTACGCCAGGATGTGGGTCGCGACGCGGTCAAGGAACCACCGATCGTGAGAGATCACAATGGCGGCGCCTGGGAAGTCCAGCAGGGCTTCTTCCAGGGAACGCAGGGTTTCAACGTCGAGGTCGTTGGACGGTTCGTCGAGCAGCAGCACGTTGCCGCCCTCTTTCAAGGTCAGGGCCAGGTGCAAGCGACCGCGCTCACCACCGGACAGGTCCTTGACGAACTTCTGCTGGTCGCCGCCCTTGAAGTTGAAACGGCCAACATAGGTACGCGACGGAATTTCATAGTTGCCGATGCGGATCTGGTCGGAACCATCGGAGATTTGCTGGAACACCGTCTTGCTGCCATCCAGGTCTTCACGGCTCTGGTCGACACACGCCAGTTGCACGGTTTCGCCGACTTCGATGGTGCCCGAATCCGGAGTCTCCTTGCCCATCAGCATGCGGAACAGCGTGGATTTACCCGCACCGTTACCACCAATAACGCCGACGATCGCGCCTTTTGGCATAGAGAACGACAGATTGTCGATCAGCACGCGGTCGCCATAGCCTTTGGAAACGTTCTTGAATTCGATGACCTTGTCACCCAGGCGCGGGCCGGCCGGGATGTAGATCTCGTTGGTTTCGCTGCGCTTCTGGAATTCCTGCGACTGCATTTCTTCGAAGCGTTGCAGACGGGCCTTGGATTTGGACTGGCGGGCCTTGGCGCCTTTGCGCACCCACTCCAGTTCTTCCTTCATGGCTTTTTCGTGGGCCGATTGCTGCTTGGATTCGGCGGCCAGACGGTCGGACTTGGCTTCCAGCCAACCGGAATAGTTGCCCTCGTAAGGGATACCGGCGCCACGGTCGAGCTCGAGGATCCAGCCGGCCACGTTGTCCAGGAAGTACCGGTCGTGCGTGATCGCAACCACGGTGCCGGGGAAGTCATGGAGGAAGTGTTCCAGCCAGGCAACAGAATCGGCGTCCAAGTGGTTGGTCGGTTCGTCGAGCAGCAGCATGTCGGGGGCCGACAGCAGCAGTCGGCATAGGGCCACGCGACGTTTTTCACCGCCGGACAGGTGCTCGACCTTGGCGTCCCACGCCGGCAGGCGCAGCGCATCGGCGGCGACTTCCAGCTGGCGCTCCAAATTGTGACCGTCGCCCGCCTGCAGGATGGCTTCGAGCTTGGCCTGTTCGGCAGCCAGCTTGTCGAAGTCGGCATCCGGTTCGGCGTAGGCGGCGTAGACCTCGTCCAGGCGAGCCTGGGCGTCCTTGATCACGCTGACGGCTTCTTCAACCACTTCACGCACGGTCTTGGTCGGGTCCAGGATCGGCTCTTGCGGCAGGTAGCCGATGTTCAGGTCGGGCATCGGGCGGGCTTCGCCCTCGAACTCGGTGTCGACGCCAGCCATGATTTTCAGCAGGGTGGACTTACCCGAACCGTTGAGGCCGAGCACGCCGATCTTGGCGCCGGGGAAAAAGGACAGCGAAATATTTTTCAGGATTTCCCGCTTCGGAGGGACAACTTTGCCCAGCCGATGCATGGTGAAGACGTATTGAGCCATGGTGAACCTAGCGTCAGTGACTGATGAATTGAGCGGGCGAAGCCCGTGCCAGGCCATGCGCCGCGCGGGCCGTTGACTATCATCAATGCCAGCGAGCGGAAAAAGCCTGAATATCTGGGGCTGGAACGCCCCCGCGTAACCGGCAAAGCTACCTGAATGCGTCTGGCCAGTCCAGCCAGGCGGGGCTGGCACTTTGCCACAACTCAAGGCATGCTAGCCGCCCTCCGGGCGTCCGGCTTATAGTGCACGTCGCGCGCCAGTCCAGCCAAACCGCAGGATCACAGCTTGTCCAAAGTCACGCCGCCCACTCCTCTGCGCGCCGCTCATATAGCGCCGGGAGCGCCCCTGCACGGCACCCTCAAAGGCGCTTTGGCGACGCTCGTCCTCATGCTGCTTGCGCTATTGTTCTGGCAACTGCTCGACCAACTGCAGCAAAACCAGAAAAACCAGCAGCAATACACCATCGACTACAGTGCCGACCTGGCTGAACAGATCAGCCTGAACATGGCCCTGAGCGCAAAGATCGCCTTGAACCTGCTGCCGATGGTCGAGCCGCCGCGTGACAGCGAACAGCAACAGGTGCTGATGCGCACCTTGCAGCGCTCGTTGCCGGAATTGCGCAGCATCGCCCTCCTCGCCCCCAGCGGTGCACTGATCAGCGACAGTGCCACGGATAGCCAGGACAGCGCCTGGCTGGAGGAACTGGTGCAACGCAGCCACGCCCAGTCCTACTATTTGAGCAACAACAACGACGGCACCCTCATCTATCTGTTGCTGCATCAGCCCAGCGGCGGCTCGAGGATGTACTGGGTCCTGCGCCTGGACCCCAGCTACCTGGTCAACCTGACCCGCCAGGACGGCCAAGGCCAGCGCCCCATGTGGGTCATCGAGAACCGCCTGAACCACCGCGTGGTCGGTCGCGACAGCGGCATGCCGACACAATGGGCCAGCGCCCTGACGCCGGATGAGTTGAATAAAAGCGTGCTGGTCACGCCCCTGAGCAAAAGCGACTGGCAATTGCGTGGCCTGTTCGACCGCAACGCGGTGCTGGAACAACTGCTGCCAGCGTTTATCGGCAAGTGCCTGCTGGGCCTGGCCTTCTCGCTGGTGCCGGTGATCGTGCTGCTGAACATGCGTCGTCGTCAGCGCCAGGTGCATGAGGGCCGGCGGCGCTACCAGGATATTTTCGAAGGCACCGGCGTGGCCCTGTGCGTGCTCGACTTGTCGGGCCTCTACACGTTTTTCGACAAGGCCAGCGTGCACACCCGCGAGCAGTTGCACGCCTGGCTGCGCGACCATCCCGAGGAGCGCCGGCAACTGCTCAAGGAGCTGCGTATCACCGAGGTCAACCAGGTCGCCGTGCGCCTGCTGAACGTGACCTCGTGCGAGCAAGCCTGGGAACGCCTGATTGACGATTGCCCGCGTAACGCCACGTCCATCGGTTACCAGGTGCTCGAAGCGGTCCTGACCCAGCAAAACCAGCTGGAGCTGGAGATCCAGCTCAGTGATGTCGCAGGCAATGAGCAATACCTGTGGCTGGTGATGCGCTTGCCGGAGCAGCAGGACGACTTCAAGGCGGTGATCCTCAGCATCAGTGATATCACCAGCCGAAAGCTGATCGAATTGTCGTTGGTGGAGCGTGAAAGCTTCTGGTCGGACGTGGTGCGCACCGTGCCGGATCACCTGTATGTGCAGGATGTGATCAGCCAGCGCATGATTTTCAGCAACCACCACTTGGGCCACACCCTCGGCTACAACAAAGCCGAACTGCAGCAAATGGGTGAGTACTTCTGGGAAATCCTGCTGAACCCCGAAGATGCCGAGCATTACCATGACTTGCGCCAACAGCAGCGCCAGGCCGGCTATTCAACGCAGTTGCAATGCCAACTGCGCTTCCGTCACCGCAATAACCAATGGCGGCGTTTCGATATACGTGAACAAGCCTTGGCGCGTGACAAATCCGCACAAGTCACGCGCATCATCGGCGTGGCCAAGGACATCACCGACCAGATCGAAGCCAGCGAATCCCTGCGTGACAGCGAACAGCGCTACCGCATGCTGGCTGAAAGCATCAGCGACGTGATCTGCTCCACCGACAGCCAATTGGCGCTCAACTACATCAGCCCCTCGGTCAATGCCGTACTGGGCTATGACGTGGACTGGGTGTTCAAGAACGGCTGGCAGTCGATCATCGCCAACCCGCAGCAACTGGCCGGCATCTATAGCCTGGTCGAACAGGTCAGCCGTGCCTTGGGCGACGCCGAGGCCCTGACCCGCTTGCGTGACGACGTGCAGACCCAACTGTTCCTGTTCGACTGCCTGCGCGCCGATGGGCGCAAAGTGCCCATCGAACTGCGCCTGGTGCTGGTGTGGGACGACCACGGTGCGTTCGAGGGCATCCTCGGCGTGGGCCGTGATATCAGCCAGCAACGCCGCGCCGAGAAAGACCTGCGCATGGCGGCCACGGTCTTCGAGCACTCCACGTCGGCGATCCTGATCACCGATCCGGCAGGCTACATCGTGCAAGCCAACGAGGCATTCAGCCGAGTCAGCGGTTATGAGGTGGCGGATGTGCTCGATCAACTGCCGAACATGCTCACCGTCGACGAACAACAGGAAGCGCACCTGCGCTACGTGCTCAAGCAACTGCACCAGCACAGCACCTGGGAAGGCGAGGTGTGGCTCAAGCGCCGTAATGGCGAGCATTACCCGGCCTGGGTGGGCATTACCGCCGTGTTCGACGATGAAGGCGACCTGGCCAGCTATGTGTGCTTCTTCAGCGATATCAGCGAGCGCAAGGCCAGCGAACAACGCATCCACCGCCTGGCGTACTACGACGCCCTGACCCACCTGCCCAACCGCACCCTGTTCCAGGACCGCCTGCACACCGCGCTGCAGTCGGCGGAACGGCAAAAGTCGTGGGTGGTGCTGATGTTCCTCGACCTCGACCGTTTCAAGCCGATCAACGACTCCCTGGGCCATGCCGCTGGCGACCGCATGCTCAAGGAAATGGCCACCCGCCTGCTTGGCTGCGTCGCCGAAGACGACACCGTGGCGCGCATGGGCGGCGACGAGTTCACCTTGCTCCTGCAACCGCGGGTCAGCCGTGAAATGGCGCTGAACCGCGCCATCCATGTCGCCGAACAGATCCTCGCCAGCCTGGTGAAGCCATTTGTGCTGGAGGGTCGCGAGTTCTTTGTGACCGCCAGCATCGGCATCGCCCTCAGCCCCCAGGACGGCAACGAGCTGAGCCAGCTGATGAAAAACGCCGACACCGCGATGTATCACGCCAAGGAACGTGGCAAGAACAACTTCCAGTTCTACCAGGCCGACATGAACGCCAGCGCCCTGGAACGCCTGGAGCTGGAAAGCGACCTGCGCCACGCCCTGGACCAAAACGAATTCGTGCTCTATTACCAACCGCAGTTCAGCGGCGACGGCAAACGCCTGACCGGGGCCGAAGCCTTGCTGCGTTGGCGCCACCCGCGCCGTGGCCTGGTGCCGCCAGGGGACTTCATTCCGGTGCTCGAAGAGTTGGGCCTGGTAGTGGACGTGGGGGACTGGGTGATCAGCGAAGCCTGTCGCCAGCTCAAGACCTGGCACCAGAACAAGGTGCGCGTGCCGAAAGTCTCGGTGAACATCTCCGCGCGGCAGTTCTCCGACGGCCAACTGGGCACGCGCATCGCCACCATCCTCAAGGACACCGGCCTGCCGCCGGCATGCCTGGAGCTGGAGCTGACCGAGAGTATCCTGATGCGCGAAGTCAACGAAGCCATGCACATCCTCGACAGCCTGAAAAACCTGGGGCTGAGCATTGCGGTGGACGACTTCGGCACCGGTTATTCGTCACTCAACTACCTCAAGCAATTCCCCATCGATGTGCTGAAAATCGACCGCACCTTCGTCGACGGCCTGCCGTCCGGCGAGCAGGATGCGCAAATCGCCCGGGCAATCATCGCCATGGCCCACAGCCTCAACCTGGCGGTAATCGCCGAGGGTGTGGAAACCCATGAGCAGCTGGACTTCCTGCGCGAGCACGGTTGCGACGAGGTGCAGGGTTATCTGTTCGGGCGGCCGATGCCGGCGAATCGGTTCGAGGCACAGTTCAGCAACGACGCGCTGTTCATGTTCGACTGAAATTTTGTGGTGAAGCCACTGGCCTCATCGGGGGCAAGCCCCCTCCCACAGGGAAATGCGCTCCAGATGTGGGAGGGTTCTACACCCCGATGAGGCCGGCAATGACACCGCTCATCCCTAAGTGAATCCCACTTGTCCGCGACATGATGTCCTTTCATATGCCATCTAAAACCCATTGGGTTAGAATGCCCTCCTTTTCTGCCCCCGATCCTTGAGGACCGCCATGTTCAGCCGTGATTTGACTATTGCCAAGTACGACGCCGATCTCTTCGCCGCCATGGAGCAAGAAGCCGTGCGCCAGGAAGAGCACATTGAGCTGATCGCTTCGGAAAACTACACCAGCCCTGCGGTGATGGAGGCTCAAGGTTCGGTTCTGACCAACAAGTACGCCGAAGGCTACCCAGGCAAGCGCTACTACGGTGGCTGCGAGTACGTCGACGTGGTTGAGCAACTGGCCATCGACCGTGCCAAAGAACTGTTCGGCGCCGATTACGCCAACGTCCAGCCACACGCCGGCTCCCAAGCCAACAGCGCCGTGTACCTGGCCCTGCTGCAAGGCGGCGACACTATCCTGGGCATGAGCCTGGCCCACGGCGGTCACCTGACCCACGGCGCCAGCGTTTCCTCCTCCGGCAAGCTGTACAACGCCGTTCAATACGGTATCGATGCCAACGGCCTGATCGACTACGACGAAGTCGAGCGCCTGGCGATCGAGCACAAGCCAAAAATGATCGTCGCCGGTTTCTCTGCTTACTCGCAGATCCTCGACTTCCCACGCTTCCGCGCCATCGCTGACAAAGTCGGCGCGTACCTGTTCGTCGACATGGCCCACGTGGCCGGTCTGGTCGCCGCGGGCGTCTACCCGAACCCGGTACCGTTTGCTGACGTGGTCACCACCACCACCCACAAGACCCTGCGCGGTCCACGTGGCGGCCTGATCCTGGCACGCGCCAACGCCGAGATCGAGAAGAAGCTGAACTCCGCCGTATTCCCAGGCGCCCAGGGTGGCCCGCTGGAGCACGTGATCGCCGCCAAGGCCATCTGCTTCAAGGAAGCGCTGCAGCCTGAGTTCAAGGTCTACCAGCAACAAGTGGTGAAAAACGCCAAGGCCATGGCCGACGTGTTTATCGCACGCGGTTTTGACGTGGTATCCGGCGGTACGGAAAACCACCTGTTCCTGCTGTCGCTGATCAAGCAGGACATTTCCGGTAAAGATGCTGACGCTGCCCTGGGCAAAGCCTTCATCACCGTGAACAAGAACTCCGTGCCGAACGATCCACGTTCGCCGTTCGTCACCTCCGGCCTGCGCTTCGGCACCCCGGCTGTGACCACTCGTGGCTTCAAGGAAGCAGAGTGCAAGGAACTGGCGGGCTGGATCTGCGACATCCTGGCAGACCTGAACAACGAAGCCGTGATCGACGCGGTTCGTGAGAAGGTCAAGGCCATCTGCAAGAAGCTGCCGGTGTACGGCGCTTGATTGCAGTTGCTTGACTGAGAAGCCCGCTGTAGGAGCGAGCTTGCTCGCGAAAAACGTCAACGATAACGCGTGCATCCTGGATACACGCGGTGCCTATGAGTTCTTCGCGAGCAAGCTCGCTCCTACAAGCGGGCTTTTTACGCCTGGTAAATCCGCTTAAAGCCTTCGCGGATTTTGTCTTCCGGCAACTCATCGGCAATAAACACAATCACACTCTCCCGCGCCTCACCCTCGGCCCATTCGGTGTCCCAATCGAACCCATAGAGCTTGAGCACGCCCTGGAACACCATGCGCCGATCCTCCCCGGCGATGTTGAGCACGCCCTTGTAGCGCAGCAGTTGCTTGCCATGGTCTTCCAGCAGTTCGTTCATGAACTCACTGAGGCGGTCGATATCCAGCGGCTGGTCAGTGCGCAGTACCAGGCTGGAAATACGGTCGCTGGACGGCGCCTTGCTCACCGGGCGCAAGCTCATGCCGGCGTTAAGGTTGAAGCCGCGCACATCGAGCAGTTCGGCTAACTCAATCTTGCCGTGCTCGACCACACGGATCGGCGCGCGGCGGTTGATGCGTGTGAGGCGTTCACTGAGAGCCTCGAAGGTGGCGTCGTCCACCAGGTCACGCTTGCTCACCAGCAGGCGGTCGGCGAAACCGATCTGCGCCTGGGCGATGGTCTGGGTCAGGTGGTGCTCGGCGTGGGCCGCGTCGACGAGGGTGATGATGCCGTCAAGGATGTAGCGCTCGCGCAGTTCCTCATCGATGAAAAAGGTTTGGGCCACCGGCGCAGGGTCGGCGAGGCCGGTGCACTCGATCACCAGGCGGTCGAAGGCGATCTCGCCGCTGTCCAGGCGTTCGAGCAGCAGGTAGAGGGCCTTGGTCAGGTCGGTGTGGATAGTGCAGCACACGCAGCCGTTGGACAGGGTCATGACTTGCACCGGTTCTTCGCCCAACAGCTGGGTGTCGATACCGGCATCGCTGAATTCATTTTCGATCACGGCGATTTTCAAGCCGTGCTCGGCCTTGAGCAGGTGGCGCAGCAAGGTGGTCTTGCCGGCGCCGAGGAAGCCGCTGAGGACGGTCACTGGAATGGGAGAGGACAAAAAATTCTCCTTGAAGGAACACTGAAACAAATGTGGGAGGGGGCTCCCCCCCGATAGCAGTGTGTCAGGCACTTATCTGTCACTGACGCACCACTATCGGGGGCAAGCCCCCTCCCACAGGAGAGTTACGTTAAATCAACAGCACTTGGGCCCACCCTTGCCACCGTAACGGGCTTCCTGGCGCTCTCGGAAGAACGCCTTGTAGTCCATCATCGGTTTGTCCGGGTGTTTGGTTTGCATATGCTCGACGTAGGTGTCGTAGTCGGGCATGCCGACCATCAGGCGCGCGGCCTGACCGAGGTATTTACCGAGGCGACTGATGTCATTGAACATGGCTGCAATCCTCGATCAAGCGTCCGGTACAGCCTGGAACGGGGCTTCTTTATCCGTACGTTCTTTGTTGCCCCAGGCGGCGACACCGACCTTGAGCGCATAGAACAGGATGCTGAACACCACGAACAGGAACAGCGCCGTCAGCGTTGCGTTGGTGTAGGCGTTCCAGATCACGTGTTGCATCTGGTCGATGCTCTTGGCCGGGGCCAGGATCTGGCCGTTGGCCAGGGCATCGCTGTATTTCTTCGCCAGCGACAGGAAGCCGATCGCCGGGTTGGCGTCGAACAGCTTGATGAAGCCTGCGGTGGTGGTGCAGATCAGCAGCCAGACAGCCGGCAGCATGGTCACCCAGATGTAGCGTTGGCGTTTCATTTTGATCAGCACAACGGTCGCCAGCATCAGCGCGATACCCGCCAGCATCTGGTTGGAGATACCAAACAGCGGCCACAAGGTGTTGATCCCGCCCAGTGGGTCGATCACGCCTTGGTACAGCAGGTAGCCCCACATGGCCACGCAACCGGCAGTCGCGATCAGGTTGGCGGTCCACGATTCGGTGCGTTTGAGCGCCGGTACGAAGGAGCCCAGCAAGTCTTGCAGCATGAAGCGCCCGGCACGGGTACCGGCGTCGACAGCGGTCAGGATGAACAGCGCTTCGAACAGGATCGCAAAGTGGTACCAGAACGCCATGGTGTTTTCACCTGGCAGCACACTGTGCAGGATCTGTGCGATCCCCACCGCGAGAGTCGGCGCACCACCGGCACGGGCCAGGATGGTGGTTTCACCGATGTCATGGGCGACGGCCGACAACGCCTCGGGGGTAATTGCAAAGCCCCAACTGCTGACGGTTTGCGCCACGGTGACCACGTCGGTGCCGACAATCGCCGCCGGGCTGTTCATGGCGAAATACACGCCAGGCTCGATCACCGAAGCGGCAACCATCGCCATGATGGCCACGAACGACTCCATCAACATGCCGCCATAACCGATGTAGCGGGCGTGGCTTTCACTGGCAAGCAGCTTGGGCGTAGTGCCCGAGGAGATCAGCGCGTGGAAGCCGGAAACCGCACCGCAGGCAATGGTGATGAACAGGAACGGGAACAGGCCGCCCTTCCATACCGGGCCGGTGCCATCGATGAACTGGGTCAGCGCGGGCATTTTCAGGTCGGGCATGGTCACCAGAATGCCGATCGCCAGGGCGATAATGGTGCCGATTTTCAGGAAGGTGGAGAGGTAGTCACGTGGCGCCAGGATCAGCCACACCGGCAGTACCGCGGCGACGAAACCGTAGCCGATCAGCATCCAGGTGATCTGGATCCCGGTGAAGGTGAAGGCCTTGGCCCAGACCGGGTCAGCGGCAATCTGCCCGCCCAGCCAGATCGAACCCAGCAGCAGCAACACGCCAAGGATCGAAATTTCACCGATGCGGCCCGGGCGGATGTAGCGCATGTAGATGCCCATGAACATCGCGATCGGGATGGTCGCCATCACCGTGAAGATACCCCACGGGCTCTCGGCCAGGGCCTTGACCACGATCAGCGCCAGCACCGCGAGGATGATGATCATGATCAGGAAGCAGCCGAACAGCGCGATGGTCCCGGGAATGCGGCCCATCTCTTCGCGAACCATATCTCCCAGGGAACGGCCGTTGCGACGGGTGGACAGGAACAGGACCATGAAGTCCTGCACCGCACCGGCCAGCACCACACCGGCAATCAGCCACAAGGTGCCAGGCAGGTAGCCCATTTGCGCCGCCAATACCGGACCGACCAACGGGCCTGCACCGGCAATCGCCGCAAAGTGGTGACCGAAAAGGATGTGTTTGTTGGTCGGCACATAGTCCAGACCGTCGTTGTTGACCACTGCGGGGGTGGCCCGCCGAGGATCGAGCTGCATCACATTGTTAGCGATGAACAGACTGTAGTAACGGTAAGCAACCAGATAAATGGCCACAGCGGCGACCACGATCCACAAGGCGTTTATCGCCTCGCCGCGGCGCAAGGCCACTACGCCCAGGGCGCACGCTCCTACGATTGCCAGCACCAGCCAGGGTAAGTGGCGTAGCAGGCTATTATTATTTTTCATTTTTATATTCCAGCCAGGGTGGACAGAAAGGACAGCCACCCGGAGTTTAGCGCTACTGGCCTTAAAGGCCACCCCCCTACGTTGGTCTAGAGCCTTCCCAAGGCAAAAAAGCAGAAAAAACAGCCCAGTGATGGCGTACGGCTACAATCCTTCTATCCACAGAGGGTTTCACCATGACCGAGCAAGCGTCTGATCGCCGCCGTTTTCGCCGGATCGCCTTTGATGCCAAGACCAAACTTCAGCAAAACGGCCATGAATGGCCGGTGCAATTGGTGGATCTGTCGCTAAAGGGCCTGTTGGCGCAACGGCCTGAAGATTGGAAGGGAAATATAAAGCTGCCGTTCACCGTCGACATACGCCTGGATCCCGAGGCTCATATAAAGATGCAAGTAGAACTGACCCACGAAGCAAATGGCCAACTGGGATTTGTGTGCACAAACATCGACCTGGACTCGATCAAACACTTGCGGCGGCTGATCGAGCTGAACCTGGGCGACCAGGAAGAACTTGAGCGGGAGCTGGGCGCGTTGCTGGAAGTGTGATGGCTCAGGGAAACGCCGTACGTGCGGGAAATGCGCTTTCCATGTCCCAGTAGCCCTTTTTCTGACTTGAGGCGCCGTGCCACTGTCCGTCAACAAACCGATAAGTCTGATAACGCGTGGCAAAGTCATCCTCACCGTCGCCATCCATGAAGGACGACACCTGCAGCAGCTCATCCGCGCCGCCACTGGCTGGCGTCGCTATCATCCACGCAGCCTTGCCCGTCTGTGCCAGGGTCAACGCCTGGGCTTTGCCGTCGGTGCCCTGGTAACTCAGCGGTTTGAGTTGCTGTTTGTCAGGCAGCAACAGTTGCGTGGCAGGCCCGCTGTAACTGCCCATGGGGGCGGTCTGATCGATGGTCAAAAAATACACAGGTTCGGGCAGCCCTTTGAGCGGGGCTTTCTCGACCTGGGCCAACGGGTAGCCGAGGTTTTCGTGAGCTATCACCTCGCCAGAGGCTGATACCAACCGCACCTGGGCTTCGCGCAGCGGGCTGTCGACCAAATCGCCAGGCTCGTCGAACGAGTCTTCATCCAACCCATTGCCCCAACTGTCGCTGTGCAGTTGGGCGCTGATGCGCTGGTCTTCCAGCACCTGCAGCACACTGCCGTCGGGTGTCACCAGCTTCTGCGCCAGCCGATAACCAGCTGGCAGCTCAGCCCACGCCATGGCGGACGAGCCGGCCAAAGCGATAAACAGGGCGAGCGCGCCCCAGCGATTCGATCGTTGCATGGCGTCCATCCCTGAGTTATTCGAAAAGTGCATCCAATGCCTGTTCCAGGCGCGTTACCCCGATCACCTGCAACCCTGGCGGCGCTTCCTTCGGCGCATTGCCCTTCGGCACAATCGCGCGTTTGAAGCCATGCTTGGCCGCTTCCTTGAGGCGCTCCTGACCACTGGGCACCGGGCGCACTTCGCCCGACAGGCCGACTTCGCCAAACACCAGCAAGTCATGGGGCAGCGGCCGGTTGCGCAGGCTGGACATCACCGCCGCCATCAACGCCAGGTCGGATGCGGTTTCCAGCACCTTGACCCCGCCCACCACGTTGAGGAACACGTCTTGGTCATGGGTCGGAATGCCACCATGGCGGTGCAATACCGCCAGCAACATCGCCAGGCGGTTCTGATCCAGGCCCAGGGTGACTCGACGGGGGTTGGCCAAATGGCTGTCATCCACCAGCGCCTGGACTTCCACCAGCATCGGCCGAGTGCCTTCCCACGTCGCCATCACCACACTGCCGGGGACTTCTTCCTGGGCACGGGTGAGAAAAATCGCCGATGGATTGGAGACTTCTTTCAGCCCCCGGTCGGTCATGGCGAACACACCCAGCTCGTTCACCGCGCCAAAGCGGTTCTTCACCGCGCGCAGCAAACGCAGGCGGCCATCGGATTCGCCTTCGAAATACAGCACGGTGTCGACCATATGCTCCAGCACGCGTGGCCCGGCCAATGCACCTTCCTTGGTCACGTGGCCAACCAGGAAGATCGCCGTGCCACTCTGCTTGGCATAACGCACCAGCAGCGCCGCACTTTCGCGCACCTGGGACACGCCACCCGGCGCCGATTGCAGTTGTTCGGTGAAAATCGTCTGGATCGAGTCGATCACCATGACCTTGGGTTTTTCGATGCGGGCCGTGGCGATGATGCTTTCGATGCAGGTTTCCGTCATGACCCGCAGTTGATCCTGGGGCAGGCCCAAACGACGGGCGCGCATGGCCACTTGCTGCTGGGATTCTTCACCCGTGACGTACAGCGCCGGCATGCGGCTGGCGATGCTGCACAGGGTTTGCAGCAGGATCGTCGACTTGCCGATGCCCGGGTCGCCGCCGATCAGCACCACCGAACCATCCACCAGGCCGCCGCCGAGCACACGGTCCAGCTCGCCGGATGCGGTGGAGAAGCGCGGAATCTCTTCGACACTGACTTCAGCCAGGGTCTTGATCTGCGCCTGTTGCCCGGTCCAGCCGGCGCGGCCGGTAGGGGCCGAGGCGCCGCCGCTTTCGATCATGGTTTCCGTGAGGGTATTCCACGCACCGCACTCGGTGCATTGGCCGGCCCACTTGGGAAAGGTCGCGCCGCACTCCGTGCAGCCGTACATGCGCTTGGCCTTTGCCATTCGAGAACCTCCAACCGAAAAACCGCGATGATAGCTCAGCGCGACGCCGAGGTCCGGATTTCACCGCTGGCCAACCGTGAAGCACTGTTGCCGACCGGGTCTTCGGCGTTGAGATCGGCGCCCTTGGCTTTGAGTGCGTCGAGCAACTCGATCCGTTTGAACAGGCCGGCGTACATGGCTGCCGTCTGCCCGGCGCCGTTACGTTGGTCGGGGTTGCAGTCGGTGGCCAGCAGGCGCTGGGCGATTTTCAGTTCACCCTTGAAGATCGCCCCCATCAACGCGGTGTTGCCGCGCTTGTCCTGCACACAGGCGTCGGCGCCGGCGGCGAGCAAACGCTCCACGTAGGCGCTCTCGCCATGGTAGGCGGCGAGGATCAACGCGGTGTAGCCCTTGTCGTCCTGGGTGTTGAGGGGGAAACCGGCGTCGATAAAGGTGTTGAGCATGTCGAGGTCGCCACGGCGAGCGGCGTCGAAGTAGTAATCCTGAAGCTGTGCCTTGAGCGCGACCGGGTCGGGGGACTCGGCATGGGCGAAAAAGGCCAGCATGGCCATCAGTAAGCCGATAGAAACACGCATGGGTTCTCTCCTGCCAGAGGTCGACGCCCACAAGGACGTCGACCGAAACCAACGTCAGTCGGTGAGTTTTTCGGCCAGCGCCTTCACGCGAGCCAGGTCACCCTTGGCGACCTTGGCCACGCCGGTACCGTATTCCGGGTCGGCTTTGTAGAGGAACGACAGGATGATGTGCTTGCTCTCGTCATCGGTAGTGGCCAGGGAGCCGCCGAAGTTGTCGATCAAGTCCTGACGCTCTTTCTTGCTGTAGGAGCGATACAGGTCACCCGCTTGTTTGAAGTTCTGCTCACGCTGGATCTTCGCCTGCTGGGTGCTGCCCGACAGTGCCGTCTGGCTGTAGCGCGCGGTTTGCGGCTCTTCACGGTTTTCCAGGCGGCTTGGCTGGTAGTTCACGCCGCTGGTGGTTTTGCCGAAGTTCAGCGCGCCGTCCTGGTTCCCGTTGTTGACGGTGACCCGTGGGGCGTTGATCGGCAATTGCAGCGCATTAGCGCCCAGGCGATACATTTGCGTGTCCGCATACGAGAACACCCGGCCTTGCAGCAGGCGGTCTTCCGACGGTTCGATGCCCGGTACCAGGTTGGCCGGGGCCATGGCGACTTGCTCGGTTTCCTGGAAGACATTCGCCGGGTTGCGGTTCAGTACCATCTGCCCGACTTTACGCTCGGGCACATTCGGCCAGATCTTGGTGGCGTCCAGTGGGTCGAAATCAAACTTGGCCAACTCTTCCGGCTTGAGTACCTGCACATACAGGTCCCACTTGGGGAAATCGCCCTTATTGATGTGGGTAACCAAGTCATTGGTCATATGACTGTAGTCACGTCCCTGCACCTCGGTAACTTGCTTGGGATCGAGGTTCTTAATGCCCTGCAGGCTCTTCCAGTGGAACTTGACGTAGTGCACTTCGCCCTTGGCGTTAATCAACTTGTAGGCATGTACGCCATTGCCATCCATTTCCCGATAACTTGCCGGGGTACCGGAGTCGGAATACAACTCGGTGAGTGTACGAGTGGCCTCGGGAACATGGGAGAAGAAGTCGAAACGACGGGAGTCATCGTCCAGGTTAGTGCGTGGGTCCGGCTTGAAGGCGTGGACCATGTCGGGGAACTTGATGGCGTCGCGGATAAAGAACGTCGGGAAGTTGTTGCCCACCAGGTCCCAGTTGCCATCAGCGGTGTAGAACTTGGTGGCGAAACCGCGCGGGTCACGCAAGGTTTCCGGGGAGTGGTTGCCGTGCACCACGGCCGAGAAGCGCACGAACACCGGGGTGGCTTCGCCTGCCGCAAAGACCTTGGCCTTGGTCAGGTCGCTGAGGGTGTCGGTGACTGTAAACGTGCCGTGGGCACCAGTGCCACGGGCATGCACCACGCGCTCGGGGATGCGCTCTCGATCGAAACGCTGCAGCTTCTGGATCAATTGCACGTCTTGCAGCAGCACTGGGCCATTGGCGCCCGCGGTTTGCGAGTTCTGGTTGTCGCCGACGGCAGCGCCGTTATCGCGGGTCAGGTTGGCGGCTTGCACAGAAAGGGAAAGCAGGCTGGCGGTCGCCAGTACCACTGCATGTCGCGCCAGGCCTGGGCCGCGCTTAATGGGGTTCTTCATCGAGGTTTCCTCTGGTTTTTTTAGCGCACATTCAGTTGTGCTTGCCAGAGGCTAGTGACCCGCGAGTCAGAAGATAAATAGAAAAACACCACTAGGGCGATTAAGAAATTAATGTGGTAAGCCACTGAAATGGCGCGTATTTCGCGCGCGACTGGTGGCACTTTGCAAACTATTTGCGTTTTAATGTGTCGATAAAAACCAAGAGTGTGAACAGTTGTGTCAGGCAAGCCCTCCACGACTGACTTACACTGAGCAGCACCCTTCTAATCTGTAACAAGGAATAACCTATGGGCGTGATCAGTGAGTTCAAGGCCTTCGCGGTCAAAGGTAATGTGGTCGACATGGCCGTCGGTATCATCATCGGCGCCGCCTTCGGCAAAATTGTTTCCTCGTTCGTAGGCGACGTGGTGATGCCGCCCATTGGTCTGTTGATCGGTGGCGTAGACTTCGGCGACCTGGCGATAACGCTCAAAGCCGCGCAGGGTGACGTGCCCGCGGTTGTGCTGGCGTACGGCAAGTTCATTCAGAGCGTGATCGACTTTGTGATCGTCGCGTTTGCGATCTTCATGGGTGTGAAGGCCATCAACCGCCTCAAGCGCGAAGAAGCCGTGGCGCCGAGCCTGCCACCGACGCCAACCAAGGAAGAAGTGTTGCTGGGTGAGATCCGTGATCTGCTCAAGGCACAGAACGACAAGCCGCTGTAACCCCATCGACTTGCAGAAAGGCGCCTCGAGGGGCGCCTTTTTTGTTACCAGTAATTCTCCACGGCCACCTGGCCAGGGCGCCGGGACAGGCTCAATTGCATGTCGCGCTGTTTGAGCAATTGGCGGGTGTCGTCGATCATCTGGGGGTTGCCGCAAATCATCACGCGCGAATGCTCCGGGCTCAGCTCGACGCCGGCCGCGCGCTCCAACTCGCCATTCTCGATCAAGGTGGTGATACGCCCATTCAACGCGCCCGGATGCTGCTCACGCGTGACGAGCGGCAGGTAGGTCAGTTTGTGCGCATATTCAGCCAGGTACTCGCGCTCGCCCAAGCCCTGGATAAGCGACTGATAGGCCAGCTCCCTGGCTTCCCGCGCGCTGTACACTAGGATGATGCGCTCGAATTTTTCCCACACCTCGAAGTCCTGCAGGATCGACAGGAACGGCGCCACCCCGGTGCCAGTGCCCAGCAGCCAAAGGTCGCGGCCATCGACGAAACGGTTCAGGGTGAGGAACCCCGTAGCCTGGCGCTCGACCAACAGCGTGTCGCCCACACGCAGGCGACTCAGTTCGCTGGTGAACTCGCCGCCGGGCACAACAATCGAGAAAAAATCCAAGTGCTCATCGAACGGTGAAGACACCACAGAGTAAGCGCGCCATACGGTGCTGCCATCCGCCTTGGTGACCCCCAGGCGCACGAACTGGCCGGCGACAAACCGAAAGCCGGGGTCGCGGGTGGTCCGCAAGGTGAAGAGGCTGGGGGTCAGCGATTGCACGTCGAGCAAGGTCTGGCGGGTAAATTTCTCAGCACTGGCCGTCATGGGGAACTCCGTTCTACAGGTGCCCTAGTGTCCCTCAAAGTCACGCGCGGAAACACCTGCAGTCGGTAGTGACATCCTGAATGCCCCTTGGGGGACCAAAGCTAATGGCACTTTAATTGCTCGTCTAATTATTTCGCTATAACACAACACCGCGCCATTACATTGAAGCGCGGCCCATTTGTTAGTTGGGTGTTACAGGTAGTGCACTGCCCTCGTGAAATGGAAGGGGCAACCTCCATCGAACGCTTGATGGCAAATTAATATTACTGCTGAAACTATCTTTCCCCTCTCCCTACCAAGAAAGAAATTTCCGACATTGATGTAGATCATGTCCTACACTCATTTGCGTGCAGCACTGGGGCTCAGGATGTACCCATGCCGCCGACACGTTATGGAGAGTTACCAATGGTTAACTGGCGAAATACACGGATTCCCAAACTGGAAGGCGAGGACAAGATCACCAGCGTATTTGAAATGGTTATCAACAGAACCCTTGAACTCGGCTTCCAATTCTGTTCCTTCACCATGAGTTCTCAACTACCGACAAACTCAACCAAACCGATTCATCTCAACAACTATCCGAATGAATGGAACCTGCAGTATGACCAGGCCCACTACTTCGAAGTAGACCCGGTCGTCAACCATTGCAAACATTGCGTATTACCCATTGTCAGGGAGGAAAAACTCTTCACCGCCGTGCCAAGCCTGTGGGAACTGGCCCGGTCACAGGGTGTGCATCTGGGGTGGACCCAATCGGTCCACGACTTCCAGGGTGTGTTCAGCATGCTGTCCCTGGGACGCAGCGAGGGCGCAGTCAGCCCGGAAGAACTGTATGAAAAGGCCGGCCATGTCTTGTGGCTCTGCCATGCGATGCACGCGGTTGTCGCACAAAAATTTGCCGACAACCCAAGCATTACCCCGCCCTGCAAATTGACCGAGCGGGAAACGGAAGTCCTCAGATGGTCAGCCCTGGGCAAGACCGCCGCCGACATTGCCGGCATCCTCTGCCTGTCGGAGCGTACGGTGGGTTTTCATATCAGCCGTACGTTCAAGAAACTGGGGGTCAATAACAAGATTGCCGCTGTACTGAGGGCATCAAAAGCCGGGCTGTTTTAACCGCCCCGGAAACGCTGCATGTAATCCTTGCAAAAAATAAGTAACATTTACGACCAACTCTGAGTGTTGATGCCGCCGCCAAGGCGCCGCCTCGCAGTTCACTCAGACGGTTCGACCAGCGCGCCTCACGCCCCCTGCCGAACACCCATCGATTACCCAGAGCCTCCCCTGCCATGCCCCTGCTCGACAGTCCATTCGCCCAGCTCGATCTGATCCGCCAGCCAGAGCAACACAATGATCCGCTGCAGGCCTTCGACGCCGCCGACGAGTACCTGCTCAGTCACTTGGCTGAGCAACAGCCGGGCGCAACGACCCGCGTGCTGGTACTCAACGACAGTTTTGGCGCCCTGGCGGCCAGCCTCGAAGGCCGGGTGCAGGTGACGTCCAGTGGTGATTCGTTTCTTGCCGCCCAGGGCCTGGAGAAAAACCTGGTGCGCAACGGCAAGGCGTTCGATGCAGTGAGTTTTGTCCCGGCCAGCCAGGTGCCCATCGGGCCATTCGACCGGGTGCTGATACGCGTCCCGAAAACCCTGGCCTTGCTGGAAGAACAGCTGATTCGCCTGCAAGGCCAACTGGCCCCGGGCGCCGAAGTGGTCGCGGGGGCGATGATCAAGCATCTCCCACGGGCCGCCGGTGAATTGCTGGAACGCTATATCGGACCGATGCACGCTTCATTGGCGGTAAAAAAGGCACGTTTGCTGATCGCAACATTGGCAGACCGCCCGGCAGCGGTGTCGCCCTACCCGACACGCTATACCCTGGAAACACCGCCCATCGAGCTGCTCAACCACGCCAACGTGTTCTGCCGCGAAGGACTGGACATCGGCACCCGTGCGTTCCTGCCCCACTTGCCCAAGGGCCTGGGCGCCGCGCGCGTCGCGGACCTTGGATGCGGCAACGGCGTATTGGCGATTGCCAGCGCCCTGCAAAACCCGCAGGCGCAGTACACCTTGGTGGACGAGTCCTACATGGCCGTGCAATCAGCCGCCGAGAATTGGCAAGCGGCCCTCGGCGCGCGCGCGGTGAGTGTCCATGCCGGCGACGGCCTGGCAGGCCAGGCGCCGGAGTCCCTCGACGTGGTGCTGTGCAACCCGCCGTTCCACCAGCAACAGGTGGTCGGCGACTTCCTCGCCTGGCGCATGTTCCAACAGGCGCGCGAGGCCTTGGTGGCAGGCGGCGCCCTCTATATCGTCGGCAACCGCCATCTGGGCTATCACAGCAAGTTGGCGCGGCTGTTCCGAGGCGTCGAGCAAGTCGCCGCCACACCGAAGTTCGTAATCCTCAAAGCGCGCAAATAAAAAAAGACCCCGCCCCTCCAAAGAGGGAACAGGGTCAAAAAACCGTGCCGCAAGGCAACGGGATGGGATGTCAGTGAGTGGTCAGGCCGGCCGCGCTCATGAACATGCGCATCAGGCTGGCCACGATGAACAGGGCCAGCACGCTGGCGCTCCAGATCATCGCCAACCACCCCAGGCGCCGCCACAACGGCTGTTTCTCGGCCTGTTCAATCTCGTGCAACGAAGGTTTGCCAGACATGGAACGACCCTCCTAGTGATAGCCGTCTTCGTGGGTGACCTTGCCGCGGAACACGTAGTAGCTCCAGAAGGTGTAGCCCAGGATGAACGGAATGATGAACAGCGTACCCACCAGCATGAAGCCCTGGCTTTGCGGCGGTGCAGCCGCATCCCAGATCGATACCGAGGGCGGGATGATATTGGGCCACAGGCTGATCCCCAGGCCGCTGTAGCCAAGGAAGATCAGCACCAGCGTCAGCAGGAACGGCGTGTAGTGCGCATTACGCGCCACGGCGCGGATCAACCCGTACATGGTCACCAGCACCAGGATCGGTACCGGCAGGAACCAGAACAGGTTCGGCAGGGTGAACCAGCGCGAGGCGATTTCCGGGTGCGCCAGCGGCGTCCACAGGCTGACGATCCCAATCACCGCCAGCACCACAAAGGCCAATGGCTGCGCCAGGTTGTGCATCTTCTCCTGCAACGGGCCTTCGGTTTTCATGATCAGCCAGGTGCAGCCGAGCAACGCATAGGCCACGATCAGCGCCACCCCGCAGAACATCGTGAACGGCGTGAGCCAATCCAGCGAGCCGCCGGCAAATTGGCGATTGACCACCGGGATGCCGTCGATAAACGCCCCCAGCGCCACGCCCTGGAAGAAGGTCGCCGCCAGTGAGCCGCCGATAAACGCCTTGTCCCACAGGTGACGCTTGTGGTCCTTGGCCTTGAAGCGAAACTCGAAGGCCACGCCGCGAAAGATCAGCCCGATCAGCATCAGCATCAACGGCAGGTACAGGGCCGACAACACCACCGAGTAGGCCAGCGGGAAGGCGCCGAACAACGCCGCGCCCCCCAGCACCAGCCAGGTTTCGTTACCGTCCCAGACCGGGGCGACGGTGTTCATCATCACGTCACGGTCGGTCTTGCCCGGAATAAACGGGAAGAGGATGCCGATGCCCAGGTCGAAGCCGTCCATGACCACGTACATCATGATGCCGAAGATGATGATCACGGCCCAGATCAGCGGAAGATCAATACCCATCTCAATTCCCCTTGTGCTGGATGTGGGCGTGGTCGTCATCGCCGCCATCATCGGCGGCGGACAATGGACGGGCCGGTGTGCGTTTCTGGCCAGGGCCACCGTGGGTCGGCTCGGTGCTTTCGTGGGTCACAGGGCCTTTGCGTACCAGGCGCATCATGTAGCCCAGGCCTGCGCCGAACAGCGCGAAGTACACCACCACGAACAGCACCAGGGTGATGGTCATCTGCGCCAGGCTATGCCCGGAGGACGCATCCGCCGTGCGCATCAACCCGTAGACGACCCACGGCTGGCGACCGATTTCGGTGGTGAACCAGCCCGCGAGGATCGCGATCAGGCCGGACGGGCCCATCCACAGGGCCAGGTACAGGAACGGCCTGGAGGTGTACATCTTGCCGCCCCGGCGCAGCCAGAGGCTGAACAGCCCGGTGAAGATCATCAGCAAGCCCAGGCCGACCATGACCCGGAACGACCAGAACACAATGGTCGAGTTGGGGCGGTCTTCAGGCGCAAACTCCTTGAGCGCCGGCACCTGTTTGTCCAGGGAGTGGGTCAGGATCAGGCTGCCCAGGTAGGGAATTTCCACCGCGTATTTGGTTTTTTCGGCTTTCATGTCCGGCCAGCCAAACAGGATCAACGGCGTCGGCTCATTGCCGATATTTTCCCAGTGGCCTTCAATCGCGGCGATTTTCGCCGGCTGATGCTTGAGCGTGTTGAGGCCGTGGAAGTCACCGATCACCGCCTGGATAGGCGCCACGATCAGGGCCATCCACATCGCCATCGACAACATGGTGCGGATCGCGGGGGTGTCCTTGCCACGCAACAAATGCCAGGCCGCCGAGGAGCCGACGAAGAAGGCCGTGGCGACAAACGCGGCCGTGGCCATGTGCATCAGGCGGTAGGGGAACGACGGGTTGAAGATCACCGCCAGCCAGTCGGTGGGAATCACGCGGCCGTCGATGATTTCAAAGCCCTGGGGCGTCTGCATCCAGCTGTTGGACGCCAGGATCCAGAAGGTGGAGATCAACGTACCGACCGCCACCATTACCGTGGCGAAGAAGTGCAGCTTGCGCCCCACCTTGTTCCAGCCGAACAGCATCACGCCGAGGAAACCGGCCTCGAGGAAGAAGGCCGTGAGCACTTCGTACGTGAGCAGCGGCCCGGTGACGGAGCCGGCGAAGTCCGAGAAGCGGCTCCAGTTGGTGCCGAACTGGTAGGCCATGACCAAGCCGGAGACCACGCCCATGCCGAAGTTGACGGCAAAGATCTTCGACCAGAAGTGGTAGAGGTCACGGTAGGTGTCGTTATGGGTCTTGAGCCACAGACCTTCCAGCACCGCAAGGTAACTGGCCAGGCCAATGGTGATCGCCGGGAACAGGATGTGAAACGAGATGGTGAACGCAAATTGAATTCGGGCGAGATCTAGCGCCTCCAAACCGAACATAAGTCTTCCTCTGTCAGGTAATACCGAATGCTGGCTGGAGGCCGCATCCACTGCCCCCACGGATATGGAGTGTGGCGAATTTCAATTCGTTTCTTTTTTTAACCAACCACGCAGGGATCCTGGCCTTGCGGCCGCCAGAACAAATTCTGAAATGACTTTGATCTGGATCAATCACAGTCAAAAGAGTAGTCCCATTTTCGCGATTGGCCTGTGTGGTCTTTTGCCGCGTGACAGCTTGCCTCAGCCCTCTTCTCGCAACTAATTGTTACAGCTTGATGCTAATCTCACCCTTCCCTCCGGCCTTGACCAGAATTTCCGATGCCCAGTGAACCCGCGTTGCTGTTACGTCACCACCGCCCTTTCATCGCGTTCTGGCTGGCGCGGATCTTCACCGCCAGCGGCTTCCAGATGCTTACCGTGGCCATCGGCTGGAACCTCTACCAACTGACCGGCAACGTACTCGACCTGGGCCTGGTCGGCCTGGTGGAATTCGTCCCACGCGTGCTGTTCATGCTGCACACGGGGCATGTGGCCGACCGCTATGAGCGGCGTAAAGTCGCGGCCATCTGCCAGACCGTGCAGGCGCTGATCGCCTTGTCCCTGGCCATCGGTGGCCTGACTGGCAACGTAACCCGCGAGATGATCTTTATCCTCGCCTTCGTGCTGGGTGCCGCGCGATCCTTCGAGATGCCCACCACCCAGGCGCTGCTGCCGAGCATCGTGCCCAGCGCGCTGTTCCCGCGCGCCGTGGCTTCGTCACAATCGGCCCAGCAACTGGCGACTATCGTCGCGCCGGCCCTCGGTGGGTTGCTCTACGCCTTTGGCAGCGTGTGGGTGTATGGCCCGACCGTGGTGCTGTACCTGATTGCCTGCGTCTTGACCCTCAACCTGCCCGCCCGCCAGACCCCGCTCAATACAGGCAAGGCAACGTTGGATTCGCTGCTCGCCGGCATCCGCTTTATCCGCAGCCGCCCGGACATCCTCGGCGCGATTTCCCTCGACCTGTTCGCCGTGCTGCTCGGCGGCGCCACTGCGTTGCTGCCGGTGTTTGCCAAGGACATCCTGCTGACCGGCGCCTGGGGCCTGGGCCTGCTACGCTCGGCACCCGCTGTCGGTGCCTTGCTGATGTCGCTGTGGTTGGCACGGTTTGCGGTGGACCGACAGGTCGGCCGGGTCATGTTTACCGCCGTCGGGGTGTTTGGCGTGGCGACCATTGCCTTCGGCCTCTCCACTTCGTTCTGGTTTTCCCTGGCCGTGCTGGTGGTGCTGGGCGCGGCGGACATGATCAGCATGGTGATCCGCGCCTCCTTTGTGCAACTGGAAACCCCGGATGAAATGCGCGGGCGGGTCAGTGCGGTCAATGGCCTGTTTATTGGCGCCTCGAATCAATTGGGCGAGTTCGAATCCGGGATTACCGCCCACTGGTTCGGCACTGTGCCGGCGGTGGTGATGGGCGGTATCGGCACGTTGGTGGTGACGGGGGTGTGGATCAAACTGTTCCCGACCCTGGCCAATCGCGACCGTATGCATGTGCCGGTGGAAGAGCCCGCTCAAAAAACTACCGCATAACCCATGTGGGAGGGGGCATGGGTATCTACACAACGTTGGCTCAATACTGAGCACCCGACAGACAGGGCAGTTGTGGGTGATTTGTCAAGGGCTGAACAGTCGTGCAGATACCCATGGCTGCCGGGGGCAAGCCCCCTGCCACATCTGGATCGCCATGGGTTTGAAAGAACCGCGTTAGAGCACCTTATCCAGGGTGATCGGAAACTCCCGCACCCGCTTGCCGGTGGCGTGATAAATCGCATTGGCCACTGCCGCCGCCACTCCGACAATGCCAATCTCGCCCACGCCCTTGGACCCGAGGGCGTTGACGATCTCGTCGTGCTCTTCGACAAACAGCACGTCAATCTCGCCAATATCGGCATTCACCGGGATGTGGTACTCCGCCAGGCTGTGGTTCATGCCGCGCCCCAGTTGATGGTCGACCTGGGTCTCTTCATGCAGGGCCATGCCGATGCCCCATACCACCCCGCCGAGGATCTGGCTGCGCGCCATCTTCGGATTGACCACACGCCCAGCGGCAATCGCGCTGACGACACGGCTGACCTTGATCGTGCCCAGGTCCTCATCCACACGCACTTCAACGAACACCGCTGAATGGGTGGCGGTAGCGTAGCCCTCACGTTTTTTATCCGGTTCGCTGTCGACCTGCACCTCCAATGCGTCTTCGCCGCTGTCCTTGACCAACTGCGCCAACGTCACACTCACGTCACCGGTGTGCAACTGGCCGTCTTCAAAGCGTACGGATTCGGCCTCCTTGAATACCGGATAAGTCTGCCGGGCAATGCTCAGCAACTTGCTCGTCAACGCTTCGCAGGCCTGCTGCACGGCGGTGCCGACGGACGAGACGGTAAACGAGCCGCCCTGCAATGGCGCGGTGGGTAACGAAGAGTCGCCGAGCAGAAAACGCACATCCTCCACCGCCACACCGCTGGCCTGCGCCGCGATCTGGGTCATCACCGTGTAAGTCCCGGTGCCGATATCGGTGGTGGCACTGCTCACGGTCAGCTTGCCATCGGCGTCGATCCGCGCTTTGGCGCTGGCCTTCATCTGCATGGCTTCCCATACCCCGCCGGCCATGCCCCAGCCGATCAATTGACGGCCGTCGCGCATGCTGCGCGGTTCCGGGTTGCGCTCGCGCCAGCCGAAGCGCTCGGCGCCGTCGCGGTAGCACTCGCGCAGGGCTTTGCTCGACCAGGGTTTGTCTTCGTTCTGGTTGCGCTCGGCGTAATTGATCAAGCGCAGTTGCACCGGGTCCATGCCTAAGGCGCAGGCGAGTTCGTCCATGGCGCACTCCAGGCCGATCACGCCGAGGGCAGCGCCCGGTGCGCGCATGTCCAAGGGGGTGAACACGTCCAGGGGCACCAATTGGTAGGTCAGTTGGACGTTGTCGCAGTGGTAGAGCATGCCGCTCCACTCCACCACATGCTCGCTGAAGTCCTCGAAGCGCGAGGTCTGGCCAATCGCGGTGTGCCCCAGGGCCAGCAGGCGACCGTTGGCCGCGGCGCCCATCTGCAAACGCTGCAAGGTGCGCGGGCGGTAACCGAAGGTGAACATCTGTTGCCGGGTCAGGGTGACACGTACCGAACGCTTGAGCGCCAGGGACGCCATCACCGCCAACGGCAATTGGTATTGCGGGCGCAGGCCCGAGCCGAAAGCGCCGCCGACGAAGGCGGCAAAGATGCGCACCTGGCTTTTATCCAAGCCGAACACTTTTTGCACATAGGCTTGGCAGTTCTGCGGCCCCTGGGTCTTGTCATGGATATGCAGGGTGCCATCCGGCTGATACAGCACGGTACTGGCGTGGGGCTCCATGGGGTTGTGGTGTTCAATGGGAGTGCTGTAGTGCAGGTCGAGGCTGACGGCGGCGGCGCTCCATTGGGCCTGAAAGTTGCCGCGCGGCTCGGGCGGGGTCTGCGGCGAAGGATAAGCGTGTTCCTGCCGGGCCAGCAGGTCGGTGTCGAAGGGTTCGGTTTCGTACTCGATTTCGACCAGGGAACCGGCATGCCGCGCCAGTTCCAGGTTGTCGGCGATCACCAGGGCCAGGGGCTGGCCGTTGTAGAGCACGCGGTCGTTGTACAGCGGGCGAAACGGCGAGCCATCCGCCGCGTCGGCATCGGCGAAGGCGTCATCGTAGCTGGCGATTGTCGGCCGGTTGAGGTGATCGAGCACCCTGACCACGCCCGGCAGCGCCAGGGCTTTGGTCGCATCGATCTTGATGACGCGCCCTTTGGCGATGGTGCTGGAGACCACGCTGCCATGAAGCAGGCCGTCCTCGGGAAACTCACCGGCATATCGTGCCTGGCCGGTGACTTTGAGCAGACCGTCGACACGGTCCAGGGGTTTGCCGATAGCCGTCATGGGCGTTCTCCTGCGACAGCGGCATCACTCAGTGCGCGAATGATTGCGCGGCGCGCCAGTTTGATCTTGAAGCCGTTGTGTTGCAGCGGCTCGGCGTCTTGCAGCAAAGCGTCGGCAGCGTTGCTGAAGGTTTCGCGGCTGACCGCCTGGCCGATCAGCGCGGTTTCCACCGCGCGATCACGCCAGGGTTTATGGGCCACGCCGCCCAGGGCCAGGCGGGCGTCGACGATACGATCGCCGTCCAGTTCCAAGGCCGCAGCGACGGAGACCAGGGCAAAGGCGTACGACGCGCGGTCGCGAATTTTCAGGTAGTGGCTGTGGCGTGCCAGGTGGTCGGCGGGCAACTCGATAGCGGTAATCAGTTCATCGTCGGCCAGCAGGTTGTCGCGCTGCGGCGTATCGCCGGGCAAGCGATGGAAGTCGGCAAACTCGATGACGCGCGCGCCGCCACGCCCTTGCACATGCACCCGCGCCGCCAGGGCGGCGAGGGCCACGCACATGTCCGACGGATGGGTGGCCACGCATTGCTCGCTGGCACCGAGGATCGCATGGATGCGGTTCAACCCGGTGCGCGCCGGGCAACCGCTGCCGGGCAGTCGTTTATTGCAGGGCACGGCGGCGTCATAGAAGTAGTAGCAACGGGTGCGCTGCAACAGGTTGCCGCCGGTGCTGGCCATATTGCGCAATTGCGGCGAAGCGCCGGCGAGGATGGCCTGGGACAGCAGCGGGTAGCGCTGCTCGATCAAGGGGTGCCAGGCCAGGTCGGCATTGCTGACCAGCGCACCGATCCGCACGCCACCCTCGGCCGTTTCTTCAACCGCGTGCAGCGGCAGCCCGGTGATATCGATCAGGTGCTCGGGCCGGCTGATGTTTTCTTTCATCAGGTCGAGCAGGTTGGTACCACCGGCAATAAAGCGCGACGCCGCGCTGCTCAGGTGCACCGCCTCATGCACATCGGCCGGCTTGCTGTAGTGGAAGGGATTCATCGCTGACCTCCCCGGGCACGGCAGGCCGGCAGTGCGTCTTCGATGGCTGCGCGGATGTTGGTATAGGCACCGCAACGGCACAGGTTGCCGCTCATCAGCTCCTGGATCTGCGCGCTGTCGTGGGCGCGGCCTTCATTGGCCAGGCCAACTGCGGAACAAATCTGGCCAGGGGTGCAGTAACCGCACTGGAAGGCATCGTGGGTGATAAAGGCTTGCTGCATCGGGTGCAGTTGCTCCCCGTCGGCCAGGCCCTCGATGGTGGTCAGCTCGGCGCCGTCGCACATCACGGCCAGGGTCAGGCAGGCGTTGACGCGCTTGCCGTCGCGCAACACCGTGCAGGCGCCGCATTGGCCGTGGTCGCAGCCTTTTTTGCTGCCGACCAGGTCCAGTTGTTCGCGCAGCAGGTCCAGCAGCGTGGTCCAGGGCAACACGTCCAGTTGGCGAGCCTGGCCGTTCAGGGTCAAGCGTATCGAGTGGGCGACGAACGGTTGGGTCGCCGCGCCATTGGGGGTCGCGCTCATAAACACCTCACGGGTTGGTGGACATCCGCGGCGTTCAGGAAAGTCGCCGTCTCAGGGGTACGACTTCCCGGGGTTTTGAGCGTTCAAGCTGATTGATCAGCGGATATTGAGCTGTGTCTTCAAGGTGTTCTGCGGGCCGTTGATCGAGGAGTTGCTGTATTCGAACCAGCCTTGGGCTTCGACATTCAGGTCAAATACATAGATGTAGCCCATCAGGGTGCCTGCCCCGTTGCAGGCTTGGCTGATGTTGCCGACCTGGCACACGGGCGTACGTTGCCCGTTCAGCTCGGCACCATTGAAGCGGCCCATGGGGTTGTGGCCCAGGCCGACTTCCATCACCGACACCTTGGTAGGCCCACGATGCGTGCACATCTGCGTACTTTGCGCGCGTTCCGGGATGGTTTCGCTGCAACCCGCCGACTCAACCTTGAACACGCGCACCTCGCTCAAGGGCGGTGCAGTCGCGCCCCACACCGGTGCCGCGCCCAACCACAGGCCGAGACAAGTGATCAGGGCTAGACTCCACGCGTTGGCTTTTTTCATGCTGTCGATGACCCGCTATTGAACGTCGCCGCAGTATGCCTCAAGGCCATGCGCCACACAGCCTCGGCTGCTGGTATGATGCGCCGCTTTTTCCGATCCTCTCTGGAACCACAGGCGCTTGGCGCAGTTTGTGCTTTGACTTAGAGGTCAACAAATAACGACGCAACATAGCGTCACAGGGAGCAGGCATGCTGGAAAAGCTGTTTCAACTCAAGGCACACAACACCAACGTGCGCACCGAGATTCTCGCGGGCATCACGACATTCCTGGCCATGGCCTACATCTTGTTCGTGAACCCGAGCATCCTCGGCGAGACCGGCATGGACAAGGGCGCCGTCTTCGTCGCGACCTGCCTGGCTGCCGCCATCGGTTCGACCGTCATGGGCCTGATCGCCAACTACCCGATCGCCCTGGCGCCGGGCATGGGCCTCAACGCCTTCTTCACCTACACCGTGGTCCTGCACATGGGCCATACCTGGCAAGTGGCGCTGGGTGCGGTGTTTATTTCGGCGGTGTTGTTCTTCCTGCTGTCGATCTTCCGCATCCGTGAATGGATCATCAACAGCATCCCCCTGCCCCTGCGCTCGGCGATTGCCGCCGGTATCGGCCTGTTCCTGGCGCTGATCGCCCTGCACAACGCCGGGATCGTGGTCAGCAACCCGGCCACCATGGTGGGCCTGGGCGACTTGAAACAACCGGCACCGATTCTCGCCACCCTCGGTTTCGTGCTGATCGTGGCCCTTGAAGCCCTGGCCGTGCGCGGCGCGGTGCTGATCGGCATCCTGGCGGTGACCGTCGTCTCCATCCTGCTGGGTGTCACGCCCTTTGGCGGCGTAACGTCGATGCCACCGTCCCTGGCCCCGACCTTCCTGCAGCTGGATATCAAGGGCGCGCTGGATATCGGCCTGGTCAGCGTGATCTTCGCCTTCCTGTTCGTCGACCTGTTCGACAACTCCGGCACCCTGATCGGCGTGGCCAAGCGCGCCGGCCTGATGGGCAAGGACGGCCACATGCCGAAAATGGGCCGTGCGCTGATCGCCGACAGCACCGCGGCGATGGCCGGTTCGCTGCTCGGCACCTCGACCACCACCAGCTACATCGAATCCGCCGCCGGCGTGAGTGCCGGTGGCCGTACCGGCTTGACCGCCATCGTGGTGGCAATCCTGTTCCTGCTGGCGCTGTTCTTCTCGCCACTGGCCGCCAGCGTTCCGGCCTTCGCCACCGCACCGGCGCTGCTGTTCGTCGCGGTGCTGATGACATCGGGCCTGGCGGAAATCGACTGGGAAGACATTACTGTTGCAGCGCCAGTGGTGATTACCGCCCTGGCGATGCCCTTCACTTACTCCATCGCCAACGGCATTGCCTTCGGTTTCATCGCCTGGACCGCCATCAAGCTGCTTTCGGGCCGCTACCGTGAGCTGAACCCGGCACTGGTGATTCTGTCGATTCTGTTTGTGATCAAGCTGGGCTGGTTCAACGCATGACTTTTGATGCCGCACGCTACACCGTTCAACTGCAAGACAAGGTCACGCGCTTGCGTGACCTGCTGGCACCGTTCGACGCCCCCGAGCCGCAGGTCTTCGACTCGCCGCTGCAGCACTTTCGCCTGCGCGCGGAGTTTCGCCTGTGGCGCGAGGGTGGCGAGCGCCACTATGCGATGTTCTCCCAGGATGACAAACGCACGCCGATCCTGATCGAAGAATTTCCCATCGCCAGCCAGCGCATCAACCAGCTGATGCCCCAGCTCAAGGCCGCCTGGCAAGCCAGCGCCGCCCTGAGCCACAAGCTGTTCCAGGTGGAATTCCTCACCACCCTGGCGGGCGACGCGATGATCACCCTGTGCTATCACCGCCCGCTGGACGAGCATTGGCACACGGCCGCGAACCAACTGGCTGCGGATCTGAACGTGAGCATCATCGGCCGCTCCAAGGGCAAGCGCGATGTGATCGGCCATGACTACGTGGTGGAAAAACTCGACGTCGGCGGCCGCACGTTCAGCTACCGCCAACCCGAAGGTGCGTTCACCCAGCCCAACGGCACGGTGAACCAGAAGATGCTCAATTGGGCGTACGAAGCCCTGGGCGATCGCGCCGATGATTTGCTGGAGCTGTATTGCGGCAACGGCAACTTCACCCTGCCGCTGGCTACCCGCGTGCGTAAAGTGCTGGCTACCGAGATCAGCAAGACCTCGGTGAATGCCGCGTTGAGCAACCTCGATGAAAACGCGGTGGATAACGTCACCCTGGTGCGCCTCTCCGCCGAAGAACTCACCGAAGCGCTGAACGAAGTGCGCCCGTTCCGTCGCTTGCAGGGCATCGACCTGAAAAGCTACGAATTCGGCAGCGTCTTCGTCGACCCGCCCCGCGCCGGCATGGACCCGGACACCTGCGAACTGACCCGGCGTTTCGAGAACATCCTGTACATCTCCTGCAACCCGGAGACGCTGGCGGCGAACATTGCGCAACTGCATGACACGCACCGCATTACACAGTGCGCGATGTTTGATCAGTTTCCATGGACCCATCATATGGAGTCCGGGGTGTTGCTGACCCGGCGATAAATCTGCCAGACACCACAGATTCCCTGTAGGAGCTGGCTTGCCAGCGATGACGGTGCATCAGTCAGCCCATGTGTTAACTGAACCACCACCCTCGCCGCTAAGCCGCCCCCTACGGGGGCCTGTGTATTGGCAAAGACCCTACTCATGCCGACGGCTGGAAATACCGCGCCAACGCGCGCAAATCCTGCTCGCTCAGCACCCCCGCGTAATACTTCAACTGAATCCTCGCCAGCAGATACGCATGCCGCGCATTCGCCAGGTCGCGGCGAGCGGTGAACAGTTGTTGCTCGGCGTCGAGCACGTCGAGGTTGACCCGCTCACCGCCGGCAACACTTTTTTTCGTCGCAGTAACCAGCGCAGTGGCAGAGCTGACCGCCATTTCATAAGCACGCACTTTGGCCGCGCCGCTGGTATTGAGGTTGAACTGCTTACGCAACTCCACCAGCGTGGCCGAGGTTTGCGCATCCAGTTCGTATTGGGCCTGGGACAGTTGATTGGCCGCCTGGCGCGTAGAGGCCGATACTCCGCCGCCAGCGAACAGCGGCAGGCTGACCTGGATGCCGACCGTGTTGGTGTCGTACTTCTGGTTGTAGCTGCTTTCCGAGTCGGAGTTGGTCTGGCGGCTGGTGGCGTACAGGCTGACCTTGGGCATGTGCCCGGCGCGCTTGCGCTCCACTTCATAGGACGCCACGTCCAAGGCATGGTGCTGGGACTGGAGCTCCGGGTTGTTGGCCATGGCCAGTTCGCGCCAGGTTTCGAAACGGTTGGGTTCCAGCGGCGGGATCTCGAATTGGCGCGTCAACGGCGCCAGTTCTTCGATCTGCAGCGGTTGGCCGACGATGGCTTCCAACTCACGCAGGGCGCTGTCCTGGGCATCCAGGGATTCGATTTCTTCGGCCTGGGCCAGGCTCAGGCGTGCCTGGGTTTCCAGCACATCGGTGCGCGTGCCTTCGCCACCTTTGAGCAGGCGATCATTGAGTTGCAGGCGCTCGGCGTACGCACGTTTCTGCGCACGGCTCAGCTCGATGCGCTCTTGGGCCAACAAGGCCTGGCTGTAGGCGTTGAGAACCCGCACCGCCAGTTCCTGGCTCTTGCCGCGAAAGCGTTCATCGGCCATCAAGGCCTGGGCAGTGCCCTGGCGAAAGCGCGCGTAGGCTTCATAATCCAGCAGCGGTTGTTGCAAGGTCAGGGTCGACGCATAACTGCGGTAGTCACGGTTGCTGGTGACATCACCCGCCGTCACTTCGGACTCATTGCGCGAGTTGTTGTAACTCCACGACAAGTTCGGCAACAACGCCGCTCGGCCGATCAGGCGGTTTTCTTCACCGCCTTCACGCGCCTGAATGGCTGCCTGAAAGGTCGGATCATTGCGCAGGGCCAAGTCGTAGGCATCCAGCAAACCCAAGGCCTGGGCCGCCGAGGAACACGCGAAACACAGGGTAAACAACAGCGCCTTCATTCTTCCACCAGGGCCATGTGGGTGCGATCCATCAGGGGTTTGAACAGGTAGTTGAGCATTGAGCGCTCACCAGTCTTGACGAAGGTTTCCACCGGCATGCCTGGGCGGATCTGCACGCCGTCCAGTTGCTGCACGCCCGCCGCACTGACCTGGGCACGCAGCGTGTAATACGGCTCGTCGGTGCGCTCATCGACCTGGCGGTCCGCCGAGACCAGCGTCACCTCGCCGGCGACCCGTGGCGTGGTGGATTGGTTGAACGCCGAGAACATCAATTCCACCGGCAAGCCCGGGTGCACTTTGTCGACCATCTGCACCGGGACCCGCGCTTCAACCAGCAAGGGCTCGCCCTGAGGCACGATATCCATCAACGCCTGGCCGGGCTTGATGACGCCGCCTTCGGTGTACACGTCCAGCCCCACCACCACGCCCGACACCGGCGCTCGCACCAGGCTATTGGCCAGTTCGAACTCGGCCGAGGCCAGCCGATTGCGCAGGTCGTCGCTGCGGGTGCGGGTCTCTGCCAACTGGCCGCGCAGGTCTGTCTGGAAATCTTCGCCAAGCTGGCGGATGCGCAGGCGCAGTTCGAGAACCTGGCGCTGCAATTGGCCGATACGGCCGTAGTCCTCGGCGATGGCGCCGTCGATCTGTGAATACAGGCGCTCGCTGTCGAGCAGGCGATTGCGCGGGATGTAACCGTCACGAGCCAACTCGCGCAGGCCTTGCAGTTGCTCATTCAACGCCGCGCGCTGCTGGACTTTGCTCGCTTGCGAATCCCGTGTGCCACGCAACTGCGCCTCGGCCCCGGCGATGGTTTCGCGCAGGCCTTGTTGCTCCGTGGCCAGTGCCTGGGCGCGACTCTTGAACAATTGCCGTTGCAGGTCCAGGGTGCCCGCCGCCTCAGGATCGTTGAGCAGTTCAGGACCGAAGTTGATCACCGCTAAACCTTCGCTTTCGGCGCTCAAGCGCGCCTCGCTGGCCAGGGACGCCAGGTACTGGCTGCGCAGGGACTGCATCTGCCCGCGCAACGGGGTTTCCTTCAAGCGCAGCAGCACCTGGCCGGCGTTGACCACATCACCGTCGCGCACCTCGATACGCTCGACGATGCCCCCGGCCGGGTGCTGCACGGTCTTGCGATGGCCCGAGACCATGACCTTGCCCGGCACCGCCACGCCCTTGTCCAGTGGCGCCAACGCTGCCCAGCCGAGGAACCCGGCAAAGCCACCGAGCACCAACAGCCAGCCCAGGCGCGAATACTTTTTGTCATCCAGCGCCAGCACATTGTTCGGCGCATCACTGATCAGCACGGGTTTGCTCTGGCTCATGCCTGTTTTCCTTCACCGAGGCGGTAACTCATGCTCATGGTCGATACCGGCTTGGCCGCAGCCGGTTTCTGCCGGGCTTCCAACACGCGCGCGGTTGGGCCGAAGGCCTGCAACTGGCCTTCCCTGAGGATCAGCAGTTGGTCAGTCAGGGTCAGCAGGTTGGGCTTGTGGGTGATCAGGATCACCGTGCGGCGCTGTTGCTTGAGCTGGGTGATGGCCTGGAGCAGAGCCTGCTCGCCCACTTCATCGAGGTTGGCGTTGGGCTCATCCAGCACGATCAGCGCGGGCACGCCGTACAGCGCACGCGCCAGGGCGACACGCTGTTTCTGGCCGCCGGACAACCCGGCGCCGCCCTCCCCCAACTGCGTGTCGTAGCCCTGGGGCAGTTGCAGGATCAACTCATGGACGCCGGCCATTTGTGCGGCGGCGAGGACTTTGTCCGCGTCGACCTCGACAAACCGTGCGATGTTATCCGCGATGCTGCCGGCGAACAGTTGAATGTCTTGCGGCAGGTAGCCGATGTGCGGGCCCAATTGCTGTTTGTCCCACAGGGCCAGGTCGGCACCGTCCAGCCGCACCTTGCCGGCCAAGGGCGCCCAGGCACCTACCAGTATTCGAGCCAGGGTGGATTTGCCGCAGCCCGACGGCCCGATCACCCCCAGCACCTCACCCGCGGCCAGAGTAAACCCAAGGTTGGCCAGCGCCGGTCGACGGCTGCCGGGAGCACAGGCACTGATTTGCTCGACGCTCAGTTGGCCTTTGGGCACCGGCAGGCTCATCCTTTCGGGCCGCGCCGGGTTGGCCTCCAGCATCTGTGACAAGCGATCAAACGCCAGGCGCGCCGAGCCCCACTGTTTCCACACACCGATCAACTGGTCGATCGGGCTGAGCACGCGGCCCATGAGGATCGAGCCGGCAATCATCATCCCCGGCGTGATATCGCCCTGCACCGCGAGTAACGCACCCAGGCCCAGCACCAGCGACTGCAACGCCAGGCGCACACCCTTGGACCAGGCGGTGACGGTCGCAGTCTTTTCACTCGCCAGGTTCTGCTGTGCCAGAAAGGCCTGGTGCTGGCCGAACCAACGCGCACGCAAGGTGGCGAGCATGCCCATGGCTTCGATGGCGTCGGCATTGCGCAGGTTGGCCGTGGCCTGCTGGCTGGCGCTGATGGACAGTTGGCTGGCCAGGGACATCGGGACCTGGCTGACGTGATGGTTGACCCACGCCAGCACGATCAGCAGCACTGCGCCAATCAGGGCCAGCAGCCCGAGCCAAGGGTGGAACAGGAAGATCACTAACAGGTACACCGGAAACCATGGCGCGTCGAAGAACGCGAACAACGCCTGCCCGGTGGCGAACTGGCGCAGGGTGGTCAGGTCATGCAGTGCCTGGCCGGCCGCCTGGATGCCGCCCTTGAGTTGCGCTTCGAACGCAGCGTCGTACACCCGCTGGTTCAGACGCATGTCCATCTGCGTGCCGAGGCGGATCACCACCTGGCTGCGCACCCACTCCAATGCACCCATCAGGCCGAACAGGCCGAGGATCATCAGCGTCAGCATGAGCAGGGTCATCTGGTTGCCCGAGGCCAGCACCCGGTCGTACACCTGCAGCATGTATAGCGCCGGGGCCAGCATCAGCAGGTTGATCACCGCCGAGAACAGGCCGATGTTGAAGAAGCCACTTTTATAAGCCGTGAGGGCGGCCAGGGTTTCGTTGCCGGCGTGGCGCATCTGGGGATTCTCAAAGGGTTGAGCGGGCAGCGTCGTTGCGTTGACAGGCTGTACGACGCTGCGCAGAATTCGGCACCGCCGTCGCTGAAGAAGTAGAAGGCTTGGGCGACGGCGGTGTGTCACGCGGCGAATGGGAGAGCGATCTTCCATTCGCTTTTTTGCTTAGGCGGCTAGGGCGAAGTCCTGGGGCACGTCTTGCACGCCAACCAGCGCCACATCGGAGGCTGCGACCGAAGCCGAGTCCACATGCGCCACACCGGCAGCGGCCAGTTGGTCGAACGTCGAGTTGATCGACAGGCTTGGGTCAATGTCCTTGAGCAAGGAGTCGATCGCCGAAGCCAGCGCCGAGCTGTCGCCACTCATCAAGCCGTAGACGATTTTGTGCACCTGGCCGTCGCGGCCTTCGGACTGCAGGCTCGACAGGCCCAGGTTGGTGAAGCTGACTTCCTGGCTGGCAATGGTGTAGCCACCGCTGGCTGCGCCACCGGCAAGGGTATCGCCAAAGGTCAGTGCGTCGAGCGAACCCCAGAGCGTATGCGAAGGCGGATTGAACAAGGTGTAATGCAAGCTGCCCTCGGCCACTACCGCTGCATCGCTGACGGTGCTTGATACGCCATATTGAGTGCCGTCGAACGGCCCAGGATTGAAACCACCGGTGTTCACACCCTCTTTGACCGACCCTTCACGGTGGTTCAGGTCACCAAAGTAAGCCGACCAGTCGCTCAAGTACTGGGCAACGGTGTTCGTGGCGTAGCTCGTGCTGTATGAAATAGAAATGCTCATGCAAAACTCCAAGTCATGGGGTGGTAACTCCGCAGCAAGCCGGTGCCCGCTGTGGTTTTGCCCGTCACTGGGCAAAATCGGTCAGAACTGATATTCAACGGTGCCCTGCAGGGTGCGCCCGCGGCCCAGGGTGAAGGCCAGCACATCGCCCAGGGGCACCAGGTAGGCGCGGTCGGTGACGTTCTCCATGGCCAGGCGCAAGGTCAATTGGTCGGTAGCGCGGTAGCTGCTGTACAGGTCATAGACGGTGTAAGGCTTCCAGTCGGCGGGGTAGACGCCGGTCTGTGAAGTGGTCACGCCGACGCCGCCTTTCACGTAATAACCAGCGCTATAACGGGCGCGAACCCCCACATCCAACTTGCGCTCGAAGAAACGCGCCCCCAGGGTCGCGGTGCCGCGATCCATCGGCATGTGCTCGGAGGAGCCGAGGATGGCATTGCAGCCCACGGCGGCATTGGCCGCGTCGTCCGGCACCATCGCGTCCACCGGCGTGCGGTTGCCCGGCCGCTTCTGGGTCTTGGTAACGCCCCCCAACCACGCAGTCTTGCTGCAGAACTTGTTGCTGCCGAGCATGCGCGTGTAGTTGACCTGGCCGTAGGCGAAACCCGCGTCGTAATCCAACTGGTATTCGAGGCCGCGAAAACGCGTGGTCTCCAGGTTGTTGACGTAAGCCGCATTGCCGATATTGGCAATGCCATAACCGGGTGGCTGCACGCCCAGGGCCATGTAGGAAAAATCATCGACGCGGGTATTGAAGTAGGACACCTTCATGCCCGCCCGGTCTTGCGCGAACAGCAGGTCTTCCTTGAGCACATTGAAGCCCACCTCCCACGCCGTGGACGTCTCGGGTTTCAAGTAGGGGTTAGGAAGAATCGACTCCGAACCGCCTCCATGGGGCCGGCCGCTGACCAGGCTTTCGGTGACTGCCGGCGGTCGCCAGCCCTTGCCGTACGTGGCGAACAGTTGCAGCCAATCCACGCCTGGCTTGACCGACAGACCGAAGGTGGGCGAAAAATGCCCTTCTTCCCGATCCACGTCATAGGTCATGGGCAAGCCGATTTGCCGCGTAGTGCCGATGATGAAGGTGCGCGTGTTCAAGCCCGTTTCGCCGCGTAGCCGATAGCGGTCGTAGCGCAACCCGGCATTGAGGTTCAGCCAGTTGTCGTAGTCGTAATCCAGGCGCGCGAACAGGCTGCCCATCGCCCGATCCCCCCTGGGCGTGATGCTTTCCGCCGCCGAGGCCGTCACCGCCGAATCGGCGGCCACCATCTGGTTGGAGTCCGGCCGCACCTTGTCGTAGAAAAACTCCAGCCCATAGTTGGCCTTGATCACGGACAGTTCGCTCAAGGCAAAGGTCGAGATGTTCTGCGCCTGGAAACCATAGGTGTTGGTCTGATAGGTAACGTCGTAGCCCTTGCTGCTGCCACGGGTCAGCGTGGTTTGGTCATTGCGGGTATCGACGTAGTAAAGCTTGGCCTTGAAATCGATCAGCGGGTTGTCCGGCGTGTAGCTGTAGTCCAGTGCGAAGTTCTGCGCCGTGACGTTGCTGCTGCCGAGTTTTTCCCATAGCTGGGCTTTTTCGGCGGTCATCATGTTGACGTCGTCGTAGTCGACTTCGGTGGTCAGGTAGCTCAGTTGCAGACGCTGATCCACCGGCAGGTTGATACCGAGCTTGAGCAGGCGCGAGCGCATCACCGAGCCGGTGTACTCGACGGTGGAGTTCTTGATCCGATCCTCGCTGGCCGGCAGGAAGGAACTGCCGGTGCGCAGTTCACCGATGCTGCCTTTAGTCCCGGGTTTGTAATCACCGAGATGACGCTCACTGGCGGCCACCAGCATGTCCCACACGTCCGTCCCCACGGCAAACGCCGAACTGCCAATAAAATGCGTGCCGTTGCTGCGCCCGCCCAGCCCGGTGGTCAAGCGGATGCGCCCGCCGATTTCCTTACCGCCCTTGAGCAGGTCGGCCGCTTCCACGGTGCGAAAGTTGGCCACCCCGCCGATCACCCCGGCGCCGCCCATCGTGGAAGTGGCACCCTTCTCGATCACCACCTCCGACAGCAATTCCGGGTCGACATACAGCGTGCCATTGCGTTGCTGGTGACCACTTTGCTGGTAGTTCTGGCGCATGCCGTCCACCGACATATTGACCCGGCCGTAGTCCTGGATACCGCGAATATTCACCGACAGCCCAGGGTCTTGCTGGCTGACCGCCGAGTAGACGCCCGGCGCCTCCTCGAGCATCTCAGCGGCATGCCGTGGCGGGTTGCGATCCAATTGCTCACGCCCCACCACACTCACCGAACGTGGCGATGAATACACCCAGTCGTTGGGGTGCAGGCCGGTGATTGTGGTGGTCGCCAGCGCCAAAGCGGCGCCGCTCTGCTCTACGCGGGTCAGGGTGACTTGGCGCTCGCCATTGAAGCGATACTCCACGGGCGCATTCCCCAGCAAATACGCCAGGCCTTCCTGCACGCCGTACTGCCCCTTCACCGTAGTGCTTTGCAAACCCGCCAGGCGCTGGCTGTCGAATAGCACTTGCAGACCGGCCTGGTCGGCGAACGCCAGCACCGCACTGCCCAGGGATTGTGCAGGGATATCCAGCATCAGCACCGCCGGTTGCGCAGCACTCGCCTGAGACTGAGCGGCGAATACTGGAGCCACTGCGGCGAACAGGCCAACGTGGATGGCCAGGGCTAACCGGCTTGCGGTGATACGCCCCTTGTTGAGTGCTGACATTTCTGTTGTTCCCTGCGCTGAGCGTTTTTGTTTATGCGAATGCTTCTCACCTAGCAAGACGTGCGACGCGCAGGAAGTCAGTAAGACTTTTTCAAAAGTTTCTAAAGGGCGGGTTTCAAGGCGAGGTATGTGTAGGAGCCGGCTTGCGGGCGATGACGTCAGAAAGACCACCGCACATCGCTCGGCAAACCGGCTCCTACAGGGCAATCAATAGATCAGGCTGATGCCTGCCAGGTCAAAGCGTTGCACTTGAAGTTCCTGGGTGAGGGTGCCGAGGGCGGTGTCGAGCATGTCGAGGCGGAACACGCCGCTGACTTCGCGATCGCCCAGTGCCGAGTCTGTCAACACCACACGCCCGGGGCGGTAGAGGTTGAGTTGCTCGATGACTTTGGCCAGGGGCTGGCGATCGAAGATCAGTACGCCGCGTCGCCAGCTGGTGGCGCGTTCCACATCGAAGGGGTCCATGGTCACGATGCCTTCCTGGAGGTTGTAGCGTGCGGCCAGGCCTTCCTTGACCACCCTGTCGGCCGGGCCTTTTATCGGGATGGCTTGCAGGGAAACCTCGACACTGTGCTCCAGCACGCCGACCCACGCCTGGCTGTCGCTCTCGCGTGCCACCACAAACCGCGTGCCCAGCGCCCGGGTTTGCCCCCCGGCGCTCTGCACCACAAAAGGCCGGGTTTCCTCACCCACCATCGGCGCCACGTCGAAGATCGCCGAGCCCTGCAGCAGGCGGATACGGCGTTGCACACCGTCGTAATCCAGGCGAATGGCACTGCCGGAGTCCAGCTCGACCTTGCTGCCATCGGCCAGTTGCACGGTGCGCACCTCGCCTTTCTCGGTGAGGTAATCCGCTTGCATGCGCAGCAACACCTCTGGCCCGCGCACCCAGCCGACACCGGCCACCACCACGACCAGCGCGACGGCCGCCGCACGTTGCCAAGACCTGCGCCGTTTGGCCCGGCGCACGGGCATCGTCGTCGCTGATGAGCGCTGGCGGTTCACCGGCGGTTCCTTGTACACGTCGCCCAGTGCCGCCCACGTCTGTTCGGCAAAGCGCAATGCCGCTTCATGACGGCTGTCGCAGGCAATCCAATGCTGCAGTTCGGCCTGCTCCTGATCGGTCAGGGCACCGGCGTGCAGGCGCACCGCCCACTCGGCGGCCGCCTCGGTAATGCTGTGCTGTTGCGGACCCTGGCTATTCACGTGTGAATCTCGAATTTTTCGTTATGTAACGCTGTGACGTCTGACGTGGCGCATTTCGGTAACTCATTCGTCGGATGGCGCCCTCTCGCCTTCCTGCAAGCGTTGCATCACGTAGGCCAACGCTTTGGCCAGGTGCTTTTGTACGGAACTGTCAGAGATGTCCAGGTGCCTCGCGACCTGAGCGTGGGTCATGCCTTCGATGCGGTTGAGACGGAAAATCTGCTGGGTGCGCTCCGGCAACTCCGCCAGTGCCTGCTTCAATGCCTGTCGCTGTTGCTGCGCCATTGCCTGAGCCTCCAACCCGGCCACTTCATCTTCAATCTCGGCCAACGCCTCATGGGGCACGGAGTCTGTCTTGCGCCGCGCTTCCTGGCGAATATGGTCGATCAGCAGATTGCTCGCCGTTCGATAGAGATAGCCCTGGGAGTTGTCGATGCGCTCGCCGGCCGGCTTTTCCGCCAGGCGCAGGAAGCTCTCCTGCACCAGATCTGCGGCCAACTGCGGGTCCCGTACCTTGCGCGCCAGATACCCGCGCAAGGTATCGGCATGCTTGAGAAACAGGCCTTTGAGATCCACGTCCGACAAACCGACTCCCTGGAATGTTAAGGAAACAGGCAAGCATCTTAAGCGTTGTCGAGAATGATTTTCAATTGATATCTAATCTGATCCAGCCAGGTGAAGGGTCGGATTAACTGTTCGATAATCGAACACATCCTCTGCCGCCAATTGACCAAATTAACCATTCAGTACATTTTATCTCCACAACCAACAATAACTGTGGAGAGACCCTTATGCCGCCCATCGTGCTGGTGCTCAACGGCCCCAACCTCAACCTGCTCGGCACCCGCGAGCCCGCGACCTACGGCCATGAAACCCTGGCCGACGTGGCCGCCCTGTGTGGTCGCAGCGCCGAGCAACTGGGGTTGAAAATCGAGTTTCGCCAGACCAACCACGAAGGTGAATTGCTCGACTGGATCCACGGCGCCCGCACCCGTTGCGCCGGTATCGTGATCAACCCGGCGGCCTGGACCCACACTTCGGTGGCGATTCGTGACGCTCTGGTGGCCAGTGAAGTGCCGGTGATCGAAGTGCACCTCTCCAACGTGCATGGCCGTGAAGCCTTCCGCCATCATTCCTTTGTGTCGCCCATCGCCAAGGCGGTGCTCGCGGGTTTCGGCAGCCATGGCTATCACCTGGCCCTGGAACATTTCAGCCAGTTGCTCAAGGGGGCGGCTCGATGAAACCGCGCGTCCTCGCTGGCCTGATCGGCGCCGGTATCCAGGCTTCCCGCACGCCAGCCCTGCATGAACAGGAAGGCGATGCCCAGGGCTTGCGCTACCTCTACCGACTGATCGATCTGGAACCGCTGCAACTGACTCTCGACGCCCTGCCCGACCTGCTGGACGCCGCCGAGCGGATGCACTTCACCGGTTTGAACATTACCTACCCGTGCAAGCAAGCGATCCTGCCGCTGCTTGATGAATTGTCTGACGAAGCGCGGGGCATTGGCGCAGTCAATACCGTGGTGTTCAAGGCTGGCAAACGTATTGGCCACAACACGGATTGCCTGGGGTTTGCCGAGGGCTTTCGCCGTAACCTCAACGATGTGCCGCGTCAGCGCGTGGTGCAGATGGGCGCCGGTGGCGCTGGCGCAGCAGTGGCGCACGCGTTGCTGGCCGAGGGTGTCGAGCAATTGAGTGTGTTCGATGTGGACGCCAGCCGCGCCCGGGACCTTGTGGATAACCTGGCGCAACATTTTGGCAGCGGTCGCGCCCAGGTGGGCAGTGACCTGCAAAACGCCATGGCCGAGGCCGACGGCTTGGTCAACACCACGCCAATGGGCATGGCCAAGCTGCCCGGCACGCCGGTGCCCGCTGCTTTGCTGAGAGCCGAACTGTGGGTGGCTGAAATCGTGTATTTCCCGCTGGAAACCGAACTGCTGCGTGATGCCCGCGCCTTGGGCTGCCGCACCCTGGATGGCGGCAATATGGCGGTGTTTCAGGCGGTAAAAGCGTTTGAGCTGTTCAGTGGTGAGGTGGCGGATGCGCAGCGGATGCTGGCGCACTTCCAAAGCATGAATGGCTCAATGAGTGGACTGAACTAACCCCTGTAGGAGCGAGCTTGCTCGCGAAAAACGTCAACGATAACGCGTGCTTCCTGAATCAACGCGGCGCCTGTGAGTTCTTCGCGAGCAAGAACTAGGCGTCCCCCTCGCTCCTACAAAAAAAAGCCTTAACTGAACGACATTTAGGGCAAGCCACAACGATTTCTGCGCTGACTTCAGGCCTGCAGGTAACGCAGCACCGAATCACAAATCATGTCCCGATGCCGCTGCTTAACCGCCTCATCCGACAGGTCGATCTGAAAAATCTCACTGAACGTATGGCGGTTGGACACCCGGTAAAAGCTGAACGAGTTGATCAGCAGGTGCACGTCCAGCGGCTCCAACCCGGCCCGGAACACCCCCATCTCAGCCCCACGGCGCAACGTCGCACCCAGCGCTTCCAGGATGTTGCTGTTCATCGCCTTGATCGAGTCGGAACGCTTCACGTACTCGGCATTGTGGATATTTTCGATGCTGACGATGCGCACGAAATCCACGTTCTGGTCATGGTGATCAAAGGTGAACTCCACCAGCCGCCGGATCGCCTCACGGGGTTCCAGGGCGGTGAGGTTCATGCGGGTTTCGGTGTTGCGGATATCACCGTAGAGCTTCTCCAGCACCTCGACGTACAACTGCTCCTTGCTGCCGAAGTAGTAATAGATCATGCGCTTGGAGGTATGGATGCGCTCGGCGATGGCATCCACGCGAGCGCCGGACAGACCCTGCTGAACAAACTCGACAACGGCTTCCTGGAGAATGTTCTCGCGGGTCTTTTCCGGATTGTTCTTGCGACTCTTGCGCGGTGCATCTGACACAGCGGAGAGATCGGGAGTCAGGGTCATGGTGCGCTCACGGCCGGTTTTATTGTGCAGGCCGCGATTATGGGCCGAGGCGCTCCCCGAAGGAAGCACCTGGCCACCGGTTACAACCGAGCCTGGCGTACCGCGCCGCTGCGCGACTTGGCCATCGCCGCCAGGCGCACCGCCACGTTGGCCGCACCGTAGCCGGCATAGCCGTTCTTACGCTGGATGATTTCGAAGAAGAACCGCCCTTCGAACGGCTCGGTGTACACATGAAACAGCTCACCGCCCTGGGCATCGCGGTCATACAGCACGTTGTAGTACGCCAACTCGCTGAGGAACTCATCGTCGAAGTCGAAGCGCGCCGCCAGGTCGTCGTAGTAGTTGAGCGGGATATCCAGCAACGGCACGCCCGCCTCCTTGGCGCGGCGTACCTCGGCGAAAATATCCGCGCAGTCGAAGGCAATGTGATGCACACCCGAGCCGCGATAGCTCGACAGTGCGTGGGAAATGGCGGTGTTGCGATTCTCGGAGATATTGAGCGGCAGGCGAATCGAGCTGCAGCGGCTGCGCAACGCGCGGCTTTTCACCAGGCCGTAAGGGTCGGGCAACACCACTTCATCATCGGCTTCGAAATCCAGCAGGCTCTTGTAGAACAGCACCCAGCTGTCGAGGCTGTCGGCGGGCAAAGCCATGGCCATGTGGTCGATACGCAGCAGGCCACCGCTGGAGGCGCTGACCGGTTGCAGGTTGAAATCGGTGTCGTACAACCCGCCTTCGCTGGGGTCTACCAGGTAGATCAGGCTGCCGTCCGGCGCACGGACCGCCGCCAGTTCCAGCTCATTGGGGCCCACCAGGCCGCGATAAGGTTGACCCTTGTAGGCCACCGCGCGCTGCAATGCCTTGGCGCTGTCCTTGACCCGAATCGCGGTGGCGCACAACGACGGGCCATGGGCCTCGAAGAAGTTGTGGGCAAAGGAATAGGGTTCGCAATTGAGGATCAGGTTGATATCGCCCTGGCGCAACAGGCTGACGCTCTTGGAGCGGTGCTGGCCGGCCTTGACGAAGCCGAGGCGCTCCAGCCATTGGGTCAGCTTGGCGCCGAGGCTTTCATCCACCGCAAATTCGAGGAACTCGATACCGTCGTACTCGCTGGCGGCAGGGGTTTCGAACAAGATATCGACCGGCGCGGCGGGTTGTTCCCGCGCCAGGCGCTGGCGGGTTTTCTCCTCCAGGTACAGCAACGAGCGCAGGCCATCGGCAGCATTCGCCCGGGTCGGTGCCGCGCGGAACCCGTCGTTGAAAATCTCCAGGGACAGCGGCCCGGTGTAGCCGCTCTGGATGATCGGTGCCAGAAAACCCGCCAGGTCGAATTCACCCTGGCCGGGGAAGCAGCGAAAATGCCGGCTCCACTCCAGCACATCCATGGCCAGGATCGGCGCGTCGGCCATTTGCACAAAGAAGATCTTGTCGCCGGGAATCTCGGCGATGCCGCTGGGGTCGCCCTTGAGCGACAAGGTGTGGAAGCTGTCGAGCAGCACGCCGAGGCTCGGATGATCGACCTGGCGCACCAGGTTCCATACCTGCTGCCAGGTGTTCACGTGCTTGCCCCAGGCCAGCGCTTCGTAACCGATACGCAGGCCACGGCGGCCGGCGTGCTCGGCCAGAAGGCTCAGGTCATCCAGCAAAATCCGTTCATCGCCTACGCAGTCGGCCGAGGCATTGCTGCACACCAGCACCAGGTCGGTGCCCAGTTCCTGCATGAGGTCGAACTTACGTTCGGCGCGCTCCAGGTTGCGGGCCAGGCGGTCACGGCGGCAACCTTCAAAGTCACGAAACGGCTGAAACAAGGTGATGGCAATGCCCAGGTCGGCACACATTTGCCTGACTTCTCGCGGGCTGCCGTCGTAATACAGCAGATCGTTTTCGAAGATTTCAACGCCATCAAACCCGGCAGCCGCGATGGCTTCGAGTTTTTCCGGCAGGGTTCCGCTCAAGGAAACAGTGGCAATAGAGCGTTGCATGGGGCGACTCCCGGCATTTGAGGCTCGTCTTATTTAGGGCAAATTATTGGCTGCTAAACTGCTCACAGCAATTGAAATGTACGAACCGGTTAGTTTTTAGGGCGATTATCGAACACAATGGTGGTTGGCGAATTGACGATTTTTTAGCCACTGCGCACCATCGATCACGCAACAAGACCCAGACCACACCATAAAAATTTCAAAAAAAACGGGTACTCCCTCATGCCTTCGCAAAACTCCGTCCTGGCCGCGCGCCCGGCCACCCCGCACGCCGGTATCGGCGATAAGATCCGCGGCGCACTGGCCGTCGGTAAAACCCGCTGGGGCATGCTGGCCCTGGTGTTCTTCGCCACCACCCTGAACTACATCGACCGCGCCGCCCTTGGCGTGATGCAACCGATCCTGGCAAAAGAGATGAGCTGGACGGCGATGGACTACGCCAACATCAACTTCTGGTTCCAGGTCGGTTATGCGATTGGCTTTGTGCTGCAAGGCCGTCTGATCGACCGCGTAGGCGTCAAGCGCGTGTTCTTCTGCGCGGTACTGTTGTGGAGCCTGGCCACCGGTGCCCACGGCCTGGCCACCTCGGCGCTGGGCTTTATGGTCTGCCGCTTTATCCTCGGGCTGACCGAAGCCGCCAACTACCCGGCCTGCGTCAAGACCACCCGTCTGTGGTTCCCGGCCGGCGAACGCGCAGTAGCCACCGGCATCTTCAACGCCGGCACCAACGTCGGCGCGATGATGACGCCAATGTTGCTGCCATTGATCCTGCACGTGTGGGGCTGGCAGGCGGCGTTCCTGTGCATGTCGGCACTGGGCGCCATCTGGCTGCTGTTCTGGGGCTTGAAGTACTTCAACCCGGAAGACCATCCAACGGTCAAGCAATCCGAATTGGACTACGTGCAACAGGAAGTCGAACCGGAACAACCCCGCGTGCCCTTCAGCCGTATCCTGCGCATGCGCGGCACCTGGGCCTTCGCCCTCGCCTACGCGCTGACGGCGCCGGTGTTCTGGTTCTACTTGTATTGGCTGCCGCCGTTCTTGAACCAGCAATACAACCTGGGCATCAACGTGACCCAGATGGGCATTCCGCTGATCATCATCTACCTGACCGCCGACTTCGGCAGCGTAGGGGGCGGGATTCTGTCGTCGTTCCTGATCGGCCGTGGGATGAACTCGATCAAGGCGCGGCTGCTGTCGATGCTGCTGTTTGCCTGCTGCATCGTCGGCGTGATCATGGCGGCCGGTTCCAGCCAGCTGTGGGTCGCGGTGTTCGCCATCTCCCTGGCCATCGGCGCGCACCAGGCCTGGACCGCGAATATCTGGAGCCTGGTGATGGACTACACGCCCAAGCACATGATGAGCACGGTGTTCGGTTTCGGCGGCATGTGCGCGGCCATCGGCGGTATGTTCATGACCCAGATCGTCGGCCACATCCTGACTGTGACCAACAACAACTACACCGTGTTGTTCACCCTGATCCCGGCGATGTACTTCATCGCGCTGACCTGGATGTACTTCATGGCACCGCGCAAGATTCCTACCGTCGCCGTGTAATCAGCGCCGCCGCTGCTGCCAGGCAGCGGCCAACCCGCTCATGCAGATCACCCCGATACCGACCACCGTGGTCATATCGGGGGTATGGTTGAACACCAGCCACCCCAACAACCCCGCGAAGACGATCTGGCAATAGCCGAACGGCGCCAGCAAGGCCGGTGCCGCAAAGCGGAACGCCTGGGTCAGCATCAAGTGTGCGGTCATCCCGCAGGTACCCAGTGCCAACATCAACGCGCCGTGCCACAGGCTCGGCACCTGCCAGAAGAACGGCACCATCGCACTCATCACCAAGGTATTGCACAGCCCGGCGAAGAAGTTGCTGGTGGTCGGCGTGTCGTATTGGCTGAGAATGCGCGTCAGCAGTTGGTAGAAACAGAAGAACAGCGCCGAGCACAACGGCAGCAGCACCGCAGGCGTGAACAACTCACCGCCGGGGTGGATGATCACCAGCACGCCGACAAACCCGCAGACCACCGCCAGCCATTGGCCGCGGGTCACGTGTTCACCCAGCAGCGGCACCGAGAGCGCGGTCACCAGGATCGGCGCGAGGAAGTTCACGGCCGTGGCTTCGGCCAATGGGATGAAATGCAGCGCCGAGGTGAAAAACAGGCTGGTGCCCAGCAGGCACAAGGCCCTGACGACCTGCATCCCCGGGCGTTTACTGCGCAGCACGCGTAGCCCCGATTGCGGCAGGAAAATCCCGGCCATCAGCAAGGTGTGCACCAGGTAGCGCGCCCACACCACCATCACGATCGGGTAGAACCCGGCCAGGTATTTGGACAGGGCGTCATGGCTGGAGAACAGAAACGTCGCCAGCACAATCAGCAGGATGCCTTTGAAGGGATGGTTGACGCCGGAAAGCGGGGTACTGACAGTCATTGAATTCTCTGGCTTGGCGAGCGGAACGCTGAGCACTGAACGAAGTGGCGCTCAACCCGGTAATCTAGCAGCCGGGCGGGAGTCTGCCCCAAGAGCATAACCAAACAACGTGCGAACAGCGCACTAAATCACGGGAATCGAGTCCAACGCTGCACGCTCGCTCCCGCGTTGCACACTTTTTAACCAAGGCCCTGCCGTCATGAAAAAAAACCTCTTTCTTCTCTGCGCCGTTGCGCTGCTCGCCGCTTGCAACCAGGAAGCCAAGGACGCCCCCAAACCTGCCCCGGCCTCCGTGCAGGCCACCCTGGTGCCGCAAACCCCGCCCACTGACCAGTGGGTCGGCAAGTGGATCGGGGTGGAAGGCTTGAACCTGACCATCGCCAAAGACGACAGCATCGGCCGAGGCCACTACGTTCTAACCATGCAATACGGCCTTGACGCTGGCGACTCCGGCACCTTTAAAGGGGAAGCGGCCGACGGCGGTATTGCCTTCACCCGCCCGGATGGCCCGCAACTGCTGCGCGCCGGAGATGGCGAAGCGACCGGGCTGAAATGGCTGGCGGATAAAAAGGACTGCCTGATCGTCGCCACCGGCGAAGGCTATTGCCGTTAATACCGACCATAATCAGACACTAAATTAGTGTAGGAGCGAGCTTGCTCGCGAAATTCGTTAACGATAACGCGGGCAATCTGGTTAAACGCGGTGTTTGTGCGTTTTTCGCGAGCAAGCTCGCGCCTACAGCAGGTTTATCAAGAGGATTGCTCCCATGCTATGGAAAAAAGGCCGACGCAGCGACAACGTGGTGGACGCCCGCGACGACAGTGGCGGCGGCGGTGGGGGCATGCGTTTTGGCGGCGGCAAGGGCCTGAGCCTCACGGCGATTGTGCTGATCGTCGGCATCGGTTGGCTGACCGGCCAGGACCCGCTGCAGATCCTTGGCCAGTTGACCGGCCAAATGGACCAGGCCCCCTCGGTGAGTACACAGTCGCGCCAGGCGCCACCGGCCAATGACGAGCAAGCCGATTTTGTAAGGGCCGTACTGGGCGATACCGAAGACACCTGGGGCCAGGTGTTCCAGGAAAACGGCCTGGCCTACAAGAACCCGAAATTGATTCTGTTCCGTGGCCGGGTCAATTCCGCCTGCGGTGGGGCGACCTCGGCCAGCGGCCCGTTCTATTGCCCGGCCGACCAGCAGGTGTACCTCGACCTCGACTTCTTCCGGGAGATGTCGCAACGCTTCCAGGCCGCGGGTGATTTCGCCCAGGCCTATGTGATTGCCCATGAAGTCGGGCACCACGTGCAGACCTTGCTCGGCATCTCGGCGAAGATCCAGGCTGCACGCCAGCAAGGCCGACAGATGCAAGGCGACGGCGGCCTGCTGGTCCGCCAGGAACTGCAAGCCGACTGCTTTGCCGGGGTATGGGCCAACCGTGCGCAAAAGCGCCTGAACTGGTTGGAGCCCGGCGATATTGAAGAAGCATTGAATGCGGCCAACGCCATCGGCGATGACCGTTTGCAGCAACAGGGTCAAGGGCGCGTGGTGCCGGACTCGTTTACCCACGGCACCTCGGCACAGCGGGTTCGCTGGTTCAAGACCGGCTTCGCCCAGGGCCAGATCACTCAATGCGACACGTTTACGGCCAAGAGTCTTTAGATGAATAACCGATTGGGATTGCTGCTGGGCGTATGGCTGACCTGCTCCACCACCACTTGGGCGGCCGAGAAAGAGCATGGCGTCAAGGTGGTCAGTCCCGATCGTTTTCACCTGCCGGCCGGCGACCTCAGCCTGGGCCTGAGCCAGGACTGGGCCAGCCCCCTGCCCCAGGTCACCCGAGCCCTGATCATCGTGCATGGTCGGCTGCGCAATGCGCAGACCTACCTGCAAAGTGGCGAAGACGCTGCTGAACACGCCGGGGTTGGAGCCACGACGCTGGTGATCGCGCCGCAGTTTCTCAATGATTCAGACGTAAAACGCAACCATCTGGACAATCAGGTCCTGCGCTGGAGGGGCAACGACTGGATGGCTGGCGAGCCCTCGGTGGGGCCGGGCGCTGTCAGCTCCTTCGGCGCCCTGGACCAGATCATCAAGCACCTGGGCAACCGCACACTGTTCCCGGCGCTCAAAGAGATCGTGGTAGCCGGCCATTCCGGCGGAGGCCAGGTGGTGCAGCGCTTCGCCCTCACCGGCCACGACCACCCGGCCCTGCACACCGAAGGCATCCGCCTGCGGTATGTGGTGGCTAACCCGTCGTCCTACGCCTACTTCAGCCCGCAACGCCCGGTGAAATTCAACGTGGCCGACTGCCCTGGATTCAACGACTGGAAATACGGCATGCAACACCTGCCCGCCTATGCTGAAGGCCAAGGCGTCGAGCAGCTTGAGCGGGCCTACGTGTCACGCGACATTACCTATCTGCTGGGCCAGCAGGACACCGACCCGAACCACCCGGCACTGGATAAAAGCTGCGAAGCCGAGACCCAGGGCGCGTATCGGCTGATTCGTGGGCACAACTATTTTGACTACCTCAAGCAACGCCATCCGCAGTTGAGCCAGACGCTGGTGGAAGTGCCGGGGGTTGGGCATGACGGGGATGGGATGTTTACTTCGCCAGAAGGCCAGAAAGTACTGTTTGCCCAGTAATTACTGAAGAAATCGGCCCAACATGTGGGAGGGGGCTTGCCCCCGATAGCAGTGTGTCAGTCTCAGCATCTGTAACTGATCCACCGCTATCGGGGGCAAGTCGAATCGTCGCACCGCCCCTCCCACATTTGATATTCGTCGCTTGGGCTAGATCATCCGGCGCAATGCCGCACAATCCTGCGCATGCCAATCCGCCAACGCGGGCCACGGGTTCTCCAGCAGGTTGACCAACACCGTTCGGGTCCCCGCCGCTCGGCCGCAGTCGAGGTCGAAGCGGTAATCCCCGACCATCACCATCTCGCTCGGCGATACATCCCACGCCGCCGCCAATTTCAATAACCCACCCGGATCCGGCTTGGGCGGCGCATCGTCACGTCCCAGTACATCCTCGACCGCAAAGCAGTCCGCCAGGCCAATAGCCTCCAGGGTGATATGCGCCAATTCCCGCGCATTGCGGGTCAGGATCCCCAGGCGATAACCCCGCCCGGCCAGCTCGCGCACCAGCTCCACCGCACCGTCCGCCGCGACGGAACCCAGCGCCAGCTCGCGCTCATGTTCCAGCAACCAGGCATGTTTGGCCGCGGCGATGTCCGCCGGCAAAGCGGCGAGATGGGTGAGGATGTCATCCTCGGGTGGAATCTCCAGGGCCACGCGAATAGCCGCAAAGTCATGCACGGCCACCGTGAGGGTGCCGTCCATGTCGAACACCCAGTGCTTAACGTCGGCCAGGCTCATGCCCAGTCCTTGCGGTGGCGAATCAGGCCTTCCTGGGTCACCGACGCCACCAGTTGCCCGGCGCGGTTGTACACACTGCCCCGGGAGAAACCACGGGAGTTACCGGCCCATGGGCTGTCCATGGCGTAGAGCAACCAGTCATCGGCGCGCAGGTCGGCGTGGAACCACAGCGCATGGTCAAGGCTGGCGACCTGCATGTCTTTCTGCCACACCGTCTTGCCATGGGGCAGCAGCGAGGTGGTCAGCAGGCCGAAGTCCGACGCGTAGGCCAGCAGGTATTTATGCAGCGCCGGCGCGTCGGCGAGCGCCCCGTCGGCGCGGAACCACACGTACTTGACCGGGTCCGACGGCTGCGGGTTGAACGGGTCTTTTTCGGTTACCGGGCGCACTTCGATCGGTTTGGGGCACAGCAACTTTTCGCGCATGTGTTCCGGGATCAGGTGCGCACGCTGCTTGGTCAGCTCCAGCTCCGACGGCAAGTTCTCCGGGCCGACCACCACCGGCATGGTGGTCTGGTGTTCGAAGCCTTCTTCGTCGTACTGGAACGAAGCGCTGCAGGTGAAAATCGGGTGGCCCTTCTGGATCGCCGTGACCCGACGCGTGCTGAAACTGCCGCCATCACGCACGCGGTCCACCGAATACACCACCGGCAAGGCCGCGTCGCCAGGGCGCAGGAAATAACCGTGCAGGGAATGCACGTGGCGCGCTTCTTCTACGGTCTGGCTGGCGGCCGACAGCGACTGGCCGAGCACCTGGCCGCCGAACAGTTGGCGAAAACCCAGGTCCTGGCTGCGGCCGCGAAAGAGGTTTTCCTCGATCGGTTCCAGGGTCAGCAAGTCCACCAGATCTTCCAATACTTGGCTCATTCAAACTCTCCTCAGAGCAAAACGGTATCTACCTGTAGGCGCGAGCTTGCTCGCGAAGGTGGTTAACGATAACGCCGCGCTTCTGGTCTACCGCAGCGCTCTTGGGTTCTTCGCGAGCAAGCTCGCGCCTACAGGGGTCTATTGGGCATTCCGGGCTGCTTATCCGTGCAGCGTGTCCAACCATTGGGCGCGGGTGATGCGGTACAAAACATGATGGCGCAGCGTGTTATCGGCTGCGACCTTGGGGTGTTCGAAATCCGCCTGGGGATCGTAATGCATCCCGATGGCCTGCATGACTTTTTGTGATGGCAGATTGGCTTCGGTGGTGAACGCGACGATTTCATCCAGCTGCAAGCGGTCGAAACCACAGCGCAGCGCCGTCCAGGCCGCTTCGCTGGCGTAGCCCAGGCCCCAATGCTCGCGGGCCAGGCGCCAGCCGATTTCCACGGCGGGGGTAAAACCGGCTTCGAAACTGACATTCTGCAACCCGGTCAGGCCGATGAATTCGCCACTGTCCTTGCGCTGCAAGGCCCACAGGCCAAAGCCGTATTCAGCGAAGTGCCCACGAATCCGGCCGATCAGCGCGGCGCTTTCCAGGCGGTCCAGCAGGCCGGGAAAATAGCGCATCACCTGCGGGTCGGCGCACATTTGCGCAAACGCCGGCAGGTCGCTGTCACGCCATTGGCGCAGCACCAGGCGCGCGCTTTCCAATTCCAGTATCGGCTCCACGGGTCCCCTCCCCTTGCCATGTGCGTGAGTGTACAGCGCTGTTAAGATCCCTCGCAGGTTCCCGTCAGAAAATCCCATGCCTTTGCCATTGATCTACCACGATGACTACAGCCCTGAGTTCCCCGCGGATCACCGCTTTCCCATGGACAAGTTCCGCCTGTTACGCGACCACCTGGTGGCCAGCGGCCTGACCGAAGACCGCCAGTTGCTGCGCCCGCAACTGTGCCCGCCAGAGATTCTGGGCCTGGCCCATGAACCTGGGTATATCGAACGCTACATGAGCGGCAAGTTGTCCCGAGAAGACCAACGGCGACTCGGCCTGCCCTGGAGCGAAGCGCTGGCCCGGCGTACCGTGCGCGCGGTCGGCGGCTCGATACTCGCGGCAGAACAGGCGCTGGAACACGGCCTGGCCTGCCACCTGGCGGGGGGTACCCATCACGCCCATTATGATTATCCGGCTGGCTTTTGCATCTTCAACGACCTGGCGGTGATCAGCCATTACCTGCTGGCCAGCGGGCGGGTCAACCGCGTGCTGATCTTCGACTGCGACGTGCACCAGGGCGACGGCACCGCGCGCATCCTCCACGACACGCCGGACGCAATCACCGTGTCGCTGCACTGCGAGAAGAACTTCCCGGCCCGCAAGGCCCAGAGCGACTGGGATATCCCGCTGCCCATGGGCATGGGCGATGCCGAGTACCTCAAGGTGGTGGACGATGCGCTGAACTACCTTTTGCCGTTGTACCAGCCGGACCTGGTGCTATACGACGCCGGCGTCGATGTACACAAGGACGACGCCCTCGGTTACCTCAAGCTGACCGACGAAGGCGTCGCCGCCCGCGATGAAAGCGTGATGCGCCACTGCCTGGGTCGCGACATCCCGGTGATGGGAGTGATCGGTGGCGGCTACAGCAAGGATCGCCCAGCCCTGGCGCGCCGTCATGGCATCCTGCACCACAGCGCGCAACGGGTGTGGACGTCATCAGGTTGTCATTGAACCCTGGGCGTTACCCACAATGCCTGTGGAACGGGCTGTGGATAACTTGAGCGTAAGGGGCTGAAAGCGAGTAGCCGCATGGCCTGTAGGAAAGTGTACGTTTTTTGATCAGGCAGCCACGCTGTCGTCGGGTAGAATGCTCGGCCTATTCAAGCGACCGTAGCCCTGCCCATGCCTCAGACCTCTCCTCAACACGTCACCATCATCGGCGGCGGCCCCGCCGGGCTGATGGCCGCTGAAGTCTTGAGCCAGGCGGGAGTACGGGTCGACCTGTACGACGGCATGCCGTCGGTGGGGCGCAAATTCCTGCTGGCGGGCGTGGGCGGCATGAACATCACCCATTCCGAAGCCTACCCGGCTTTCCTCTCGCGCTATGCCGAACGGGCCCCCCACCTGGCGCCGTTATTGCGGGCATTTGGCGCTGAAGCACTGTGCGAATGGATTCATGGCCTGGGCATCGAGACGTTTGTCGGTACCTCCGGCCGCGTATTTCCTACCGACATGAAAGCCGCCCCGCTGTTGCGTGCCTGGCTCAAGCGCCTGCGCGACCAAGGCGTGGTTATCCACACCCGGCATCGTTGGCAGGGCTGGAATGCGCAGGGGGATTTACTTATCCACAGCCCGGACGGGGAAAAAACCATCCACAGTGCTGCCGTGTTGCTGGCGCTGGGCGGCGGCAGCTGGTCGCGCTTGGGCTCTGACGGCACCTGGCTCAAATTGCTGGAAGAGAAAGGCGTGCCCTGCGCCAGGTTGCAACCGAGCAACTGCGGGTTTGAGGTGTCGGCCTGGAGCCCATTGATGGTCAGCAAATTCGCCGGCGCACCGCTGAAAAATGTCGCCATCGGCCTGGGCGATGACAAACCCCGCCTCGGCGAATGCGTGGTCACCGCCAGCGGTATCGAGGGCAGCTTGATCTACGCGCTGTCGGCGCCGATTCGTGAGGCGATCAACCGGAAAGGTTCGGCCACGGTGCATATCGATTTGCTGCCCAGCAAGCCGTTGGACAAGGTCCATGCCGCGTTGGCCAAGCCACGTGGTTCGCGCTCGATGAGCAAGCACTTGCACAGTCAGTTGGGGTTGGATGGGGTCAAGGCGGCGTTGTTGCGCGAGTTGGCACCCGCCGAACACTTCAATGATCCGGCGCAGTTGGCGGCGGCTATCAAGGCGCTGCCGCTGACCTTGGTGAAGACACGGCCGATGGATGAAGCCATCAGCACGGCCGGTGGTGTGCCGTTTGAAGCGTTGGATGAGCGGTTGATGCTCAAGCAATTGCCAGGGGTGTTTTGTGCGGGGGAGATGCTGGACTGGGAAGCGCCGACCGGCGGGTATTTGCTGACGGGGTGTTTTGCCAGTGGCAGGGCGGCTGGGCGGGGGATGTTGGAGTGGCTTAACCGCTGATATTTGTGGTGAATTCAAAGCCGCCATCGGGGGCAAGCCCCCTCCCACAGTTTGAATGTATTCACACATCAAAATGTGGGAGGGGGCTTGCCCTAATGCCGTTCAGTTAAGCGTACATCGCCTTCTGTAGGAGCGAGCTTGCTCGCGAAAAACGTCAACGATAACGCGTGTTTCCTGAGTGAACGCGGCGCCTGTGAGTTCTTCGCGAGCAAGCTCGCTCCTACAAAAAAGCCTTAATTGAACGGCATTAGGGCTTGCCCCCGATGAGGCCATCAGCCACACCGCAAAATCACTTTTTCTTACGCGGCCCAGTATTGAACACCGGCACTTTACGCACCGGCTTGATCGAAGGTTCCGACGGCGCCACTTCGCCACTGTCCACCCACTTGCCCAGGTTGCGCTTACCACCGCCACCACCTGACGCCTTGGGCTTCTTCGGTTTTTTCGGCTTCTTCACCACCTGGCCGCTGGCATCGGTGTCGGGCACGCGGTGTTCCGGTTCGAAATCCGGCTCCATCTTGCGGGTCAACGTCTGGCGGGTCAGCATCTCGATGGCCGACAGCATGTTCACTTCATCGGCGCACACCAGGGAAATCGCCTCGCCGGTGTTGCCCGCGCGACCGGTACGGCCGATACGGTGGATGTAGTCCTCGGCCACGATCGGCAGGTCAAAGTTGACCACCAGCGGCAGGTCTTCAATGTCCAGGCCGCGGGCCGCCACATCAGTGGCCACCAGGATCTGCACATCGCTCGATTTGAAACGATCCAGCGCACGTTGGCGCGTGGCCTGCGGCTTGTCGCCGTGGATGCCATCGGCATTGATGCCCAGGCCCTGCAACTTATCCACCAGCGCATCCACGCCGTTACGGGTCTTGGCGAATACCAGCACCTGCTTCCAGCGGCCCTTGCGCATCAGGTGCACAAACAACTCCGCCTTGCGCTTCTTGTCCACCGGCACCACCCATTGCTTGACGGTGTTGGCGGCCACGTTGCGCGGGCTGACTTCGATGCTCAGCGGGTCGTTGAGCATCTGCCCGGCGAGCAGGCGGATGTCATCGGAGAAGGTCGCGGAGAACAGCAGGGTCTGACGCTTTTTCGGCAGCATGCGGTAGATGTTCGCCAGTTCTTCGGAGAAGCCCAGGTCGAGCATACGGTCGGCCTCATCCAGCACCAGGGTTTGCAGCTGATTGAGTTTCAGCGCGTTCTGGCGGAACAGGTCGATCAGCCGGCCAGGGGTGGCGACCAGCACGTCGACCCCCTTGCGCAGCTTCATCATCTGCGGGTTGATGCTCACGCCGCCGTACACCGCGTAGGTGGTGAGCGGCAGGTTCTGGGCGTATTCGGCAACGCTGGCGTGAACCTGCTCGGCCAGTTCGCGGGTCGGGCACAGGATCAGCGCGCGCACCGAGTTAGCGGCGACTTTCGGTCCTTCCATGGTCAGCAGTTGCAACAGCGGCACGGCGAAACCGGCAGTCTTGCCGGTGCCGGTCTGGGCCGCCGCCATCAGGTCGCGGCCAGCCAGCACCGCCGGAATGGCTTGCGCCTGCACCGGCGTCGGGGTCTGGTAGCCAAGCGTCTCAAGGGCGCGCAGCAAGGGTTCGATCAGGCCAAGGGTGGCGAAAGTCATGTAGTTACCGTAGGAAAAATTCAGCGCAAGGGCGTAATGCGCGGCAGTTTACCTTATTTCCGGCTTGGGCTTGCGCCACTGGGGCAGGCTGATCAATAGCACGGCACTGATGATCACCAACATCGCCAAGGCTTCTTCCAGGCCGATGGTCTCACCGACGAACACAATCCCCAACAACACCGCCACCGCAGGGTTCACATAGGCATAGCTGGTCGCCGCAGCCGGGCGGACGTGCTTGAGCAGGTACATATAGGCGTTGAAGGCGATGATCGAGCCGAACACCGTCAGGTAGGCCAACGCCAGCCAACCCTCCAGTGGCGGCATGGCCAGCAGGTGCTCACCGGAAAGCGCGCTGCCGATCAACAGGGTCACGCCCGCCACCAGCATTTCCGCAGCACTGGCCATGGCGCCCTGGGGCAGCGACAACTGCCGACTCCACACCGACCCGAATGCCCACGATGCCGCCGCGAACAGCAACAAGGCGGCGCCCACCGGGCTCGATTGCAGGGTGCTGCCCATGTTGAGCATGGCGATGCCGACAATCCCCAGGATCACCCCGGCCCATTCCAGCCGCGTATTGCGCGCGCCCCAGAAATACCCGCACAGCAAGGTGAACAGCGGCACGGTCGCCACCGCCAGGGCAGCCACGCCGGACGACACGCCCGCGTGTTCGGCCAACGTGACGCCGCCATTACCGAAGGTGAGCAGCAAAATGCCGATCATCCCGGCGGCCTTCCATTGTGGCCATGTCGGCGCTGGCACCCCGCGCCATCTGAGGTAGCCATACATCAGCGCACCCGCCGTGCAGAACCGAATCCCCGCCAGCAACAATGGCGGCCAGTAGTCCACGCCGATGCGAATCACCAGGTAGGTAGACCCCCAAATCACATACAGCGCAAAAAAGGCGGCGATCAACGGTAAGGAAAAGCGACGTGGGCCAGGCATTGGGCGGCTCGAAGGCAGATATAAGAGATGCTTATTCTAAAAAGGCATGTGCTTAAACATAAGTTACAAAACCTGTTTAAACCGCCCATACACTTTTCAAAGCATGGTTATGAGGGCTATAAACCATGCTTTCGAAAGCCACCTGGCGTTGGAGCCTTTTCATGGACAAATATGACCGCATGCTCCTCAGCGCCCTGCTCGAAGACGGCCGTGCCTCTTACGCGCAACTGGCCCGCACAGTAAACCTCTCCGCCCCCGCCGTGGCCGAACGCGTGGCCAAGCTTGAGGCCAGCGGCGTGATCACCGGTTATCAGGCCAAGGTAGACCTGTCCAAAGTGGGTTTGCCGATTCAGTGTGTGATCGAACTGCGGCTGACCAACCATGGCAGCCAGAAGGTTTACGACGCCCTGGCGGAAATTCCCGAACTGACCGAGTGCCACCGCGTCACGGGCGATCCGTGCGTGATCATGCAAGCGGCGGTGGGGTCGATGCCGGAGCTGGAGAACCTGATCAACCGGATAGCGAAGTTCGGGTTCAGCAAGACCTCGATTATTTTGTCGAGCGCGATAGAGCGGCGAGTGCCGCTGGCGCAGTTGGAGGGCAAAAACGGTGGTTAAACATAGCCAGGTCGTCAGCCTCAGCCACCCGATCAGCCGGCGTATTCCGCTGTGGCCGGGCGATCCCCCCGTGGTGTTTGAAGACGTCGCGTCGCTGGATAAGGACGGCTATTTCCTGAGGCGTTTCAGCCTGGGCGAACATAGCGCCACCCATATGAATGCGCCGAACAGTTTTTATGCCGGCGGGATGGGAATTGATGGTTATCAACCCGAAGACTTGGTGCGGCCCGCGGTAGTGATCGATGTGCACGGTAAAACCCGGAGCAATCCAGATTACGAAATCAGCCCACAGGATATTGAAGCGTGGGAACGTCAACACGGTCTTATCGAACCTGGCTCGGTGGTGCTGATGTACACCGGCTGGCAACACCTCTGGAACGATCCGATAGCGTTTTTTGGACAGGACGCGCAAGGCTCACACTTCCCTGGGATTGGTGAAGCGGCGATTCGGTTTTTGCTTGAACAGCGCCAGATTGCCGGGGTTGGCATTGATACCCACGGGGTTGATCCAGGGCAAAGCACCGCCTTCGCGACAAACCATGCGGTATTGGCCGGAAATGGGATTGTGCTCGAATGCCTGACCCACCTCGACCGGCTTCCGGCCAAGGGCGCCACGTTAGTGATAGGGGTACTAGGGCTGGAAGGCGGTTCGGGATCACCCGCATCGGTAATGGCATTTATTCCCTGACTTGCAGGCAGGCCCTGCCGACGCCATCGCAGGCAAGCCAGCTCCCACAATAGACCGCATGCAGTACGGGCTACTCGGTCAACTGTGGGAGGGGGCTTGCTCCCGATAGCGGAGTGTCAGTCACCAGATGTACCGGCTGACCCGCTGCATCGGGGGCAAGCCCCCTCCCACACTTGGAACTTCGGTGTTCTTGGAGTTGTGGCTGGCTCAAAACCCGCGATGCTTCTTCAAATGCTCATTGATCTTCGCCGCCGGCACTTTCTGCAGGGTGCACAGCAGGTCGTGGGACAGTTCGCGCAAGCCATGGGTGCGCCGCAGTTCCTGGGCCAGGTGCGCCGTGAGGTTGGCGGCCATTTCCGCATCCGCCAGCGCTCGGTGAGCCTGGCCGGTGTGGGGCAGTTGGGCGTAGGCGTTGAGGGTGCCGAGCTTGTGGTTGGGCGCAGACGGCATCAGGCGGCGGGCCAGCAGCAGGGAGCAGGCGAATTTTTGCAGGCGGGTGCGGCGGATCAGGCCGAGTTCGAAGTCCCAGAACTTCTGGTCGAACGCAGCGTTGTGCGCCATCAGCGGCGTGGTACCGACGAACTCGTTGACTTCGTTCATCACCCGCTCGGCCGGCGGGGCACTGCGCAGCATGGCGTTGCTGATGCCGGTCAGTTGTTCGATAAAGCCCGGCACTCTCACGCCTGCGTTCATCAGGCTCTGGTAGCGGTCCACGATCTGCCCGCGCTCGAGGATAACCACCGCGATTTCCGTGGCCCGGCAGTGGCTGCTCGGGGTGATGCCGGTGGTTTCAAAGTCGATGACCGCTATACGTTCCAAACCTGTTCCAACTCCGTCTAACTATTCATTTATTGAGCCGCAGCGCTTATTTGAGCAGCAGCGCGCCTTCAATCGGCACGTAGCGGCTGGCGGCGCGTATCAATGAGTTGGCCGTCAGCCCCGGTACGCCGTAGGCCACGGCTTCGACGCCGTGCTTGTGGATAATGCGGTCGAGCAGCATGTCGAAATCACCGTCGCCGGAGGCCAGTACGATTTCGTCGACGTGGTCGGCGGCGTCCATGATGTCGATGGTAATGCCCACGTCCCAGTCGCCCTTGGCCGAGCCGTCGCTGCGCTGGATATACGGCTTGAGCTTTACGGTAAAGCCGAGGTTGCGCAGGATCTGCTGGAACTGCTGCTGTTTGCTGTCGCCACGGTCGATGGCATAGGCGTACGCCTCGACAATCTGCCCGCGCGAGCTGATGTCCGCCCACAAGGCGGCGTAGTTGAAGTGGCAGCCGTACGCCTGGCGCACGGTGTAATAGAGGTTTTGTACATCGGCGAACACTGCAATTTTCTTCACCGCACTTCCCCATGACTGCCACTTGGACCCCGGACCCAAAGGCCCGGAAAGGTTGCCAGTATGCCAGCCACAGGAAAGTTTCCGGGAAAAATCAGACCGGGATGTTCAAGCACCCCGGTCTGGTTGCGTCAGACAAAGGAATCGTCGTCGCCGAAGGAGGAGTCGTCGTCGGAATAATCGTTGTCGGCGAAGCTGTCGGAGTTGCCGCCGCCCCAGCTGTCATTGCCGGCGAACTTCTGGTCATCGTTGCCCCAGTTGCTGTTATCGCTGGCCGGTGCCGGCTCCTCACGGATAATTTCTTCCACGACTTGCGGCTGTTGCGAGTTGTGGTTGAACAGGCTGCTGATCCCTTCGGCCAACATCACACCACCGGCCACGCCTGCGGCGGTTTTCAGCGCGCCACCGAGAAAACCACTGCCAATCGGCGCGGCAGGCTGTTGAGGCTGCTGATAGTTCTGCTGCGGTGCGCCGTAGTTCTGTTGTGGCGCAGGCTGGCCAAACGAAGGCCGTGCCGGTTCACGCCAGCCGCCGCCCGAAGACGCCGGGGCGCTCGGGGCCGGTTGGGCATCCCGGGAACCGCCGCCAAAGATGCTCGACAGGAAGCCACCGCTGCTCGGGGCCGGCTGCGCGGCCTGGGACTTGGCGCGCTGCAACTCATCCTGCAGTTGCTGGATCTGCTGTGCCTGCTGCTTGTTCTGCTCGTCGAGACTCTTGAGTGCGTGTTCCTGTACCAGGATCGACTGGGTCATGTAATACCCGGCGGCCGGTTGGCGAGTCATGTGCTCCTTGATCCGCGCTTCGGCCTGGGCGTCGCGGGGGGCTGAGTCCGTTTCGGCTTGCTGCAACCGTGAAAACAGTCCATCGATCAGGGTTTGCTCTTCGCTATTCATGGCGACCTCGTTAGATTGCCGGTAAAAAACAGGGGCCGGCCTATGATCGGGCCGGTGTATGTCAGTTATGGGGGTGTTACCAGTTGTTTCAATGATCTTTACTCAAGGTTTACGTTTGCTTGCCTACGGCACCTATCGGTTAAAGTGTGCCCCTGCTTTTTTTCGGCCTGTGATGACTCTGATGAATCCGTTAGACGTACTGCGCGACTCTTTCCGTTTTACCCAGCGCAACCTGGGTGCCATCGTCCAACTGTGCCTGCCGTTGGTGATCCTCGAAGCCCTGTTGCAACAGGTACTCGACCACACGCTCGGCCCGGATGCCTTCCCCGGCTATAGCGTGGTGGTGGGGTTACTGGTGTACCCGCTCTACACCGGCGCGCTGATCCTGTTCCTCGACGCCCGCACCCGTGGCGAGTCGCCGCGCACCAAGGATGTATGGGCCATGGCCCTGACCCTGTGGCCGCGCTTCGCCTTGCTGACGGCGATGAGCACCCTGCTGATCTTGCTCGGGCTGTCACTGTATTTCCTGCCGGGCCTGTGGCTGATGGTGGTGCTGGCGTTTGCCGAGTACCTGCTGGTGCTGCGCGGTATGTCGGCGCTGGAGGCGATGAAGGAAAGTTTCCGCCTGACCCGTGGGCATTTCTGGCGAATCCTGGTGTGCCTGCTGTGCGTCATGACGCCACTGTGGCTGCTCAAGGGCGCCAGCGTGGCGGCGTATCCCGAGCCCGCGCCGTTGCTGGGCCTGCTGATCGACAGTGCCCATAGCTTCCTGCAATTGTTTACCAGTGTGGTGCTGTTCCGTTTATTCATGCTGATCGGTGGCGATGCCGACGCGCGGTGATATGCTCCGTGTCACCCCTGAAACGCTATAAGCCGAGCCGATGACCCGTTTATTGCGCATCACCCTGCTGAGCCTGCTGATCCTTGCGGGCCTGCTGACGGCCCTGATCTACAGCCTGACCTGGCGCCCCGCCGACAAGGAAATCCTGCCCGTAAGCTGTGTCGCGCCCCGTGCGCCGACCCTGCTGCCGGGGCAGGCGCTCAAGGTCATGACCTGGAACGTGCAATACCTGGCCGGCAAGAACTACGTGTTCTGGTACGACACCGCTGACGGCAGCGGACCGGACGAGCGCCCCACCGTCGAAGACATGGCTTTCAGCCTCGACGAAGTGGCGCGGGTCATCCGCGACGAGCAACCCGACATCCTGTTGTTGCAGGAACTTGACGAAGGCGCCAAACCCTCCCACTACCAGGACCAGGTGGCGCTGCTGCAAGAGCGACTGGTCGACCTCTACCCGTGCAGTGCCCAGGCCTTCGACTGGAAAGCCGACTTTATCCCCAACCTGCATATCTTCGGCAGCGTCGGCCGCAAGCTGGTGACATTGAGCCGCTACCAGATCGAACACGCCGAGCGCCTGCAATTGCCGGTACCGCCCGCCAATATCATCAGCCGGCAGTTCCAACCCAAGCCGGCGTTGCTGCTGACCTACCTGCCGCTGAGCGATGGCGGCCAACTGGCGGTACTCAATACCCGCCTGGATGGCGACGCGCCGGGGCGTTCAGCCGTGCTGGAGCAAGTGCAGGCAACGGTGAAGCTGCTGGATAAGTTCGAAAGCCGTGGCACGCCGTGGTTGATTGGTGGGGATTTCAACCTGCTGCCGCTGGGGCAGTTCCTGCGCCTGGACGCCGGCAAGCGCGGCCAGTATTCGCCGGACAGTGAGCTGCATTTGCTGTGGGATAAGTACCCGATGATCCCAAGCAACAGCGAATCCAGCGGGATTGATCGTGAGAAATGGCTGACGCATTTTCCCAATGACCCGAATATCGATGGCCCGGATCGCACCCTGGATTACCTGTTCTACAGCTCGCGGATCAAGCGAGTGGAGGCCAAGGTACGGCAGGAGGATACGTTGCGTATTTCCAACCATCTGCCGGTGATTGCACGGTTCCTGCTGCCGGCCGCGCAATAGTCAATGTGGGGGGGTGGTGCGACGGTTCGCACTTGCCCCCGATGGTGGCGTGTCAGTCAGCTCATCTGTAACCGATCCACCGCTATCGGGGGCAAGCCCCCTCCCACATTTTGATCTTTGGCATTACGACTTTCGGGGTTTGATCCGCGCGGTCGGCTCGGCTATCAGCGGGTCGTCCGGCCAGTAATGCTTGGGATAGCGCCCCTTCAGATCCTTCTTCACGTCGGCGTAGGTACTGCGCCAGAAGTTCGCCAGATCCTGGGTCACCTGCACCGGCCTGCGCGCTGGGGACAATAGGTGCAACTTCACCACCTGCCGGCCACCGGCGATGCGCGGCGTGTCCGCCAGCCCGAACAACTCCTGCAAACGCACCGCCAGGATCGGCGGCTGTTCGCTGTAGTCCAATCGCACCGATGAGCCCGACGGCACTTTCACATGCTGCGGCGCCAGTTCGTCCAGGCGTTGGGGCAACGGCCAGGGCAACAGGTTATGCAGGTAGCTGGAGAGATCCAGATTGGCGAAATGGCTCAAGCGCGAGACTTTGCCCAGGTAGGGCATGAGCCAGTGCTCCAGGCTGGCCAGCAGGGCGCTGTCGCTGACGTCGGGCCATTCGCTGGTTTTGCCGGCGTCGAGCTGGCGCAGCAACAGGACGCGGGCCTGCCATTGACGCAATTCCGGGGTCCAGGGCAACAGCTCCAGGCCCTTGCGGCGCACCAGGTTGACCAGCGCCTGGTTGCGCGCGGCTTCATCCAGGCCCGTCAGGGGTTCGCGGCTGAGCACCAGCTCGCCGACTTTGCGCTGGCGTTCGGCGCGCAACACGCCTTCGCGCTCATCCCAGTCCAGTTGGTCAACGTTGCGCACTTGCTCGGCGAGCACTGTCTCGAACAGCGCCGGATCAAAGTCGGCCGCCAGGTAGATGCGCTCTTCGCGCTGGCCCTGGCGGCTGCCCAGGTCAGCGATCACCAGCCAGGATTGTTTCATCAGGCTGTCAGCCTCGGCGAACAAGGCCGCACGGCCGTTGGCCAGGCGGTATTCAGCGCCACCGGGGCGACGTTGTTGGGCGACACGGTCGGGGTAGGCCAGCGCCAGCAAGGCACCGAGCCAACGCGGGTGGTCGGGATCGGCCACCGGTTGGGTCGCCTGGCCACGTAAATAGCCGCGGTATTGCCGAGCCAGTTGCTTGGCGCGCTGCACCCCGCCTTGGGTACCCCGCGCACGTTCTTCGCCAGACATTAATGCCAGGCGACTGTGCAAATCGGCGCCGCCACCGCGCAGGATATCGCGCTCGCCTAACAGCGCGGCGACGTCACACGCAGTGGCCGCCAACCCCAAATCCTGACCGCGCAACAGCAGATGGGCGATCCGTGGGTGGGCGGGCAACTCGGCCATTTTCTGGCCATGGGCGCTCAGTTTTTCGTCATTCAACGCGCCCAGCCGTTGCAGCAGGTCCTGGGCCTGGGCATAGGCCGCGGACGGCGGCACATCCAGCCACACCAACTGCGTGGGCGTGACGCCCCAGCGCGCTAGTTGCAGAGCCAGGCCAGCGAGGTCGGCCGCGAGGATTTCCGCACTGCCATAGGCGGCCAGGCCGTCGTGCTGGTCTTCGGACCACAAGCGATAGCACACGCCCGGTTCCAGGCGCCCGGCCCGGCCCGCGCGCTGGGTCGCGCTGGCGCGGGAAATGCGCTGGGTATCGAGGCGGGTCATGCCGCTGCCGGGGTCAAAGCGTGGGACCCGCGCCAACCCGGCGTCGATCACCACGCGCACGCCGTTGATGGTCAGGCTGGTCTCGGCGATGTTGGTGGCCAGCACCACTTTGCGCTTGCCCGTGGGCGCCGGGTCGATGGCCGCGCGCTGGGCGTTGAGGTCGAGTTCGCCATGCAACGGGCACAACAGCACGTCACTGCGCTCCCCCAGGGCGTCGGCCAGTTGCTGGTTGACCCGGCGAATCTCCGCCTGCCCCGGCAGAAACACCAGCACGCTGCCGGTTTCGTCATGCAGGGCGTCGAGGATGGTTTGCACCACACGCGGCTCGATAAACTCACCGGCCTGGTACGGCCGCCCCCAGCGCATCTGCACCGGGAACATGCGCCCTTCGCTGCGCAGGATGGGGGCGTTGTCCAACAAGTCGGCCAGGCGCTCGCCTTCGAGGGTCGCGGACATCAGCAGGATTTTCAGCGGCTGCTCGTCGCGAAACAGATCGCGGCCGTTCAGGCTCAAGGCCAGCGCCAGGTCGGCGTCGAGGCTGCGCTCGTGGAATTCATCGAAGATCAGCAAACCCACGCCGTCCAGCGCCGGGTCGTCCTGCAGGCGGCGGGTGAGGATGCCTTCGGTGACGACTTCAATGCGGGTGTTGGGGCCGACCTTACTGTCGAGACGGATGCGGTAGCCGACCGTTTCGCCGACTTTTTCCCCCAGTTCGCTCGCCAGGCGTTCGGCCGCGGCACGGGCCGCGAGGCGCCGAGGTTCGAGCATCAGGATGGTTTGCCCGGCAAGCCACGGCTCATTCAATAAGGCCAAGGGCACGCGGGTGGTTTTACCGGCGCCGGGGGGCGCTTCCAGCACGGCTTCATGGCGATTCGCCAAGGCGTCACGCAGGGCGGGTAAAACATCATCGATCGGCAACGAATTCATACTGGCTCCAAAGCAGAGCGGCGAGTATAACGGCGAACTGCCGGGTGCCGGTGGTGGTCTCCTATAGGCGCGAGCTTGCTCGCGAAAAACCACAGCGCACCACACACATTCACGCAGTACGCGTTATCGTTAACGTCTTTCGCGAGCACGCTCGCGCCTACAGTGACTGACAGGAGATTTTTCATGCGTATCGCTTCCCGTGTTATCGGCGGTGTCCTCGCCGTCACCCTGCTGAGCCAACTGACGGCCTGCGGCTCGATTTTCTACCCCGACCGCCGTGGCCAGATCGACGGCAAGATCGACCCGACCATCGCCGTACTCGATGCCGTGGGCTTGCTGTTCTATGTCATCCCTGGCCTGATCGCCTTCGGCGTCGACTTTGCCACCGGCGCGATCTACTTCGAACCGGGCAAGACCGCCCAGGTTGCCCCGGAAAAACTGCGCGAAGCCATCGGCGCGGACGGCAAAGTCGACAACGCCAAGTTGCAAACCATCATCCAGAAAGAAACCGGCCGCACCTTGCCGCTGGACGACCCGCGCATGATCCAGTTCAAGGGCAGCGTGCAGCAGTTGGCCGCCCTCGGCCTGCAACCGTCCGCCTAAGGATTTGACCCACCTATGACCAGCAATCCCGAACACGCCCGGCTGTTGCGCCTGGCCACCCGCGCCTCCGTCGGCGTGGCCAGTGTGCTGATTATCACCAAGGCTATCGCCTGGTGGCTCAGCGGCTCGGTGAGCATGCTCGCCGGCTTGACCGACTCGTTGCTCGATGGGGTGACCTCGCTGCTCAATTTGCTGGCGGTGCACTACGCCCTGCGCCCGGCCGATGACGATCACCGTTACGGCCACGGCAAGGCGGAGTCCCTGGCGGGCATGGCGCAAGCGTTGTTTATCGCCGGCAGTGCGGTGCTGATTGCGTTGCAGGCATTTGAACGGATCAAGCATCCCGAACCGGTGGGCGCGCCGTGGCTGAGCATCGGGGTGATTATTTTGTCCCTGGCGCTGACCGTGGCCCTGCTGATCCTGCAACACCGCGTGGTGCGGGAGACCGGGTCCAGTGCCGTGCGTGCCGACTCGCTGCACTACCGCTCGGACCTGCTGCTCAATGGCAGCATCTTGATTGCGTTGGTGTTGGCCGGCTTCGGCTTTCATCAGGTCGACGCCTGGTTCGGCCTGGGCATTGCGGCCTACATTCTGTGGAGCGCGATCCAGATCGCTCGGGAAAGCTTTGCGGTGCTGATGGATGAAGAGCTGCCGCCAGATGTCAGCCAGCACATGCTGGAACTGGCCCGTGGCGTGCCCGGTGTGCTGGGCGCCCACGACCTGCGCACACGTATCTCTGGCAACCACTGGTTTGTGCAATTGCACCTGGAGTTACCGGGGGAGTTGACCCTGACCGTGGCCCATGGCATCAGCGACCAGGCCGCCGATGCCATTCACCAGGCCTACCCGCGCGCCGAAGTGCTGGTGCACGCCGACCCGCTGGAAGTGGTGACCGGCGCCAAGGCCTAGTACTGCACCTGGTAGCCGCGACTGCTCAGGCAGTTGCCCTGGGCCTGGCGATAGGTCTGCACCACCGCCGGGTCGGGGGCGTACGTAACGGCTTGCGGGTCGAAACCGCTTTGTTGCACCGCCCAGCGATAACAGTCGTAGCCGTCCTGTTGCACTTGGGCTGGCGACTGCCCGTTCGCCGGGTAAGCCACCACGTCATAGCCATTACCCTGCGGTGCCGGTGGAGGCGTGGGCACGGCGGTCGGCGGTTCCACCACCACGTACTGCTGGGTGCTGGTTTCGTAGGTGTAGTAGGCACCGGCAGCGAGGAAGAACAGCGCGCCGCCCACCCACACTTCCCGTGCGTAATCCGGCAGGTAATGCACGCGGATGCCGTACGGCGGCGTCACCACGACGTAGCGTGGGCCTTGCGGGCGGTACCAGTAGCCACCCGAAAAGAAGTAGTCCTGGCCACGGTAAGGCACGCGGTAGTTGCGGTCGGGGAAACGGTCAACGGTGTAGCCGGGGCGGTACTGTGGGCCCGGGCCCCAACCATTGCCGTGCCCATCGGGGCGGCCCGGCCAGCGGATGTCATTGGGATGGCCATTATTGAAGCCACCGCCCGGACGTGGGCCGGGACCATTGCCGGCCTGCCAGTGCGGATTGCCATCGTTGCGGCGTGGGATGTCCTGATAATAGCCTTGGCGCGGTTCCTGGGTCTGGCGGACGGTGTCCGGACGGCCCTGGATCGGCAGGTTATTCGCCGGCTGCGGCTGCGGTGCTGGCCGAGGCTGTTCAGCCCCTTGTGGGCGACCTTGCCACTGCCCACCACCGTGCTGCTGCTCGGCGCGATCAAAATGCTGGTTCTGTGGACGGGGTTGATTGTTTTCTGGCCGAGGCTGGTTGTTTTCCGGCCGTGGTTGATTGTTCTGCGGGCGCGGTTGGTTATTTTGCGGGCGCGGCTGTTCATTACCTTGCCGTCCGCCCTCAGGCCCTCTTTCATGCTGGCCGCCGCCTTCGGGACGCGGGTCTTCTGCCATTACTTGCGTGCCGACGGTCACCATCAGCAAACCTACACCTGCCATACGCCAGATGCGCTTCATGCTATTCCTCACTGCGGATAAGGGCCTGGAACGTGCGGCCTCATAGATAAGACTGGAAAAGCCTCGCCCGGTTCTGAGACAGGTTATCAGTCACGAGAACAATTTTCGCAGACAAAGAAAAAGGGGCGACCCGTCGGCCACCCCTTGAGAATTTCGTCCTGGCTCAACGCTTATGACGTTGGCTCACCTCACGCCGTCTTGTGGACAGTGTGCAGCCTGGAGGCCGGCTCAACCCTGCTGGGGTGGCGGCCGCAACGGGCCTGATTGGGCTCGCTGCAGTGGACTGTTGTCCAGGCGGTGATTCTGTTGGTAATCATAGGCGCGCTGCCCCGACAGATGATTGCGAAGATTGCGTCAATAAACAGTGCTTGCGCAATTTTTAACCCTTCATGGATAATTCACCGCAATAGTTACGACAAAGGCTAACCCAATGAGCAAGCTTGACCGATACGACCTGAGTATTTTGGCGGAATTGCAGCGCGACGCGAGGATCTCCAACCAGGAGTTGGCCGAGCGTATCGGCCTGTCGCCTTCGCCCTGCTCACGCCGGGTCAAGCAATTGGAAGATGACGGCTACATCGCCCGCCAGGTCGCCTTGCTCGACCGCAAGATGCTGGGCCTGAGCCTCACGGCGTATGTGCTGATCGGCATGGATCGCCACACCCCTGAGCGTTTCGAGAACTTCGAAGCGGCGATCCGCACCCTGCCACAGGTATTGGAATGCAGCCTGGTCACCGGGATGGATGCGGACTATCAGTTGAAAGTGGTGGTGCCGGACATGGACCACTATCAGAAACTGCTGCTGGGCCACCTCACCCGTATCGAAGGCGTGACCAGCGTGCGGTCGAGCTTTGTGCTCAACCAGGTGCTCAACAGCACCGAATTGCCGCTGACCCACCTGCGTACTTAAGATCAATGAAGGTCAACTGTGGGAGGGGGCTTGCCCCGATAGCAGTGTGTCAGCCACAGATTAGCTGACTGACCCACCGCCTTCGGGGGCAAGCCCCTTCCCACATGGGGTCTGTGTTTCACCCACGAAGTCTGCCTGCGACGCACCGACGCAGGTCAATGTTGCGCCTGTGGCACTGCCGTATACTTGCCGCCTGCCCCCGTCGGAAGAATCCATGAACAACATCGACCCCGCCCTCTTTGAAGAATGGATGATGACCGGCCTGGTCACCCTCCTGATTATTTTCATGGGCTTTATCGTCTGGGACCTGGCGAAGAAGTCCAAGGCTGGGCGCTTTGGCTCGTTCATCCTGTTTTTCGTGCTCGGCCTGGGCGTGGCCGCGTTCATCATCAAGAGCGTGGTGATCGGCCTGATCGAGTCCGGCGCCTTATAAGCGCGCCGGCACTTCCTTCCATTGGCCCTGGTCCAGGCCATCGATCGACCACTCGCCAATGCGCACACGCACCAGGCGTAAGGTGGGCAGCCCCACCGCCGCGGTCATGCGCCGCACCTGGCGGTTTCGCCCCTCACGAATGACCAGCTCCAGCCAGTAAGTCGGCACGCTCTTGCGAAAGCGGACCGGCGGGTTACGCGGCCACAGCTCGGGCTCGTCCAGTTGCCGCGCTTGGGCCGGCAAGGTCTTGCCGTCGTTCAGTTCGACACCCTCACGCAGACGTTGCAGCAGCTCTTCAGTCGGTTCGCCTTCCACCTGTACCCAATAGGTCTTCGCCAGCTTGTGCTTGGGGTCGGCAATTCGCGCCTGCAACTGGCCATCGTTGGTCAGCAGCAACAAGCCTTCGCTGTCGCGATCAAGGCGGCCTGCCGGGTAGATGCCGGGAATGTCGATAAAATCCTTGAGCGTCGCCCGCCCGCCTTCGTCGCTGAACTGGGTCAGCACATCGAAGGGTTTATTGAACAGGATCAACTTCGGCTCGGCCGGTGGCGCCTTGGCAACACGGCGCGCGGCAGAATACGGAGGTTTCGCGCCAGGGCGACGCGAATCGGGACGGTTGGGACGGGACATGGCGAAGGAACATCTAACGGTCAGGGCCGACAATGCTAGTGGCCTGACCGCCAAATGACCATCCCAACCGCTTAGCGGAACGGCGGCTCATCGAAGCTGCGCAGTTTGCGCGAGTGCAGCGAGTTGAGTTCGGTGCGCAACAGGTCGACCGCCTCGATGCCGATCTTCAAGTGCTGGCTGACCGCACGCTCATAGAACGCATTGGCCGAACCCGGCAACTTGATTTCGCTGTGCAGGGGTTTGTCCGACACGCACAGCAAGGTGCCGTACGGCACACGCAAGCGGTAGCCCTGGGCGGCGATGGTGCCGCTCTCCATGTCCACGGCCACGGCGCGGGACAGGTTGATCAGCGGGCGCTCCTGGGCCCAGCGCAGCTCCCAGTTGCGGTCGTCGTAGGTCAGCACGGTGCCGGTGCGCAGGCGTTTTTTCAGCTCTTCGCCCTTTTCGCCGGTGACGTTGGCCGCCGCCTGCTGCAAGGCCATCTGCACTTCGGCCAGGGCTGGAATCGGAATGTTTGGCGGCACTACACGGTCGAGAATCCCGTCGCGACGCATATAAGCGTGGGCCAGTACGTAGTCGCCGATGGTCTGGGATTGGCGCAGGCCGCCACAGTGGCCAATCATCAGCCAGCAATGCGGGCGCAGCACGGCCAAGTGGTCGGTGATGTTCTTGGCGTTGGACGGGCCGACGCCGATGTTGACCAAGGTTACGCCGTGGCCGTCGCTGGCCTGCAGGTGATAGGCCGGCATCTGGTAACGGTGCCAGACCACGCCTGCGGCAATTGCCGACGCTTCGCCGTGGTCCATGCTCTTGTCGATGATCACGTTGCCCGGCAGCACCATGCGGATAAAGCGCGGGTCGCTGCGCAATTGCTCCAGGCCATGCAGGATGAACTGGTCAACGTAGCGGTGGTAGTTGGTCAGCAGGATCCACGGCTGCACATGACGCCAGTCGCTGCCGGTGTAGTGCACCAGGCGGCGCAGGGAAAAGTCCACGCGGGCCGCGTCGAACAAGGCCAGGGGCAACGGGTCGGTGTTTTCCCAATCATAGAGGCCGTCGGCGATACCATCGGTGGCGGCCGACAGGTCGGTGCTGGGGAACACACGGGCCAGGGTCGCGGCGGTCACGCCGGAGCCGGCCAGCTCGTCGCCCTGCTCCACCACGTATGGGTACGGGATGTTCTGTTGGCTGACGCCGACTTCGACCGTCACGGTGAAGTCGTGCATCAACGGCACCAGCTGCTCCAGCAAATACTTACGGAAGGCGGCGGGATGGGTGACGGTCACGCTGTAGGTCCCTGGCAACTGGACCTTGGCATACGCCCGGGTGGTCTGTGGGACTTCGCCGTGGCAGTGGTAGGTCAGGCGCAGTTCCGGGTAGCGAAACAGGGCACGTTGCTCGGCGTCCGGTTCGACGCGGTCCTTGAGGTATTGCTTGAGGGCTTGGTTGAGCGCGCCGGTAGCACGCTCATGCAGAGCCGCCAGCCGGTCCACGGCTTCTTCGGCGGTTTGAACGACAACAAAAGCTTCGGTCACGGTAAGCATCCTGTGTGCTGACTTGCAGGCCTTTATCTTGCCTGTATCCCGGCCTCACTGAAACAGTGGAGTTGGAATGCACTCAATAATGTGGGAGGCCTCCCTACCTCTTCGACGTAGTGCTGTCGCACATCAAACTGGAACCCCTGTGGCAAGCAGACTTGTTGTGGCGAGCCCGCTTGTTGTGGCGAGCGGGCTTGCCCCGCGTTGGGCTGCGAAGCAGCCCCAATCAATCGGAATGCGGAGTATCAGGCACTCCTCAGCGGCTGGTTCTGGGGCTGCTGCGCAGCCCAACGCGGGGCAAGCCCGCTCGCCACAACAAGCTCGCTCGCCAACAAAAATCCGGTCGCTTAATAAAAAATAAATCCTTATTAATCGCTAAGTTATTTTATTTTTGGGGCTCGCCCCTCCCACACCTGGACCGCGTTCACAGAGATGAATACGGAGTTGAGCGAGCGACGATCGCTCCAACATCCACCCCACGCGGCAAGGTGCCATACACCCGACCGGACGACTCACCCAACCGGCTGGCGATAAACCCATCGCTGACCGCCGCATTGCCGGCTTCCAGCAGCAACTTGGCCTGCAACGCCACGGCGATGTCCTCGGTCAGTTGCCGCGCGCGGTATTGAATATCCTGGGTATCCATAAACGCCGACTTCAACTGTTCGATATGCCGCGCCAACTGCCGGTCGCCATGTCCATCGCCCAATTCGACAAACAGCGTCTCGAGCACACCCGGCTCCTTCGACAGGGCGCGCAGCACGTCCAGGCACTGCACGTTGCCGGAACCTTCCCACGTCGAATTCACCGGTGCCTCACGGTATAGACGCGGCAGGATGCTGTCCTCCACGTAGCCGGCACCGCCCATGCACTCGGCGGCTTCGTTGATCATCGCTGGGGCACGCTTGCAGATCCAATACTTGCCCACCGCCGTCACCAGCCGTGCGAACTTGGCTTCGTGCTCATCGCCCAGATGGTCCAGGGCGCGGCCCATACGCAGGCTCAGCGCCAACGAGGCTTCGCTTTCCAGGGCCAGGTCGGCCAGGACGTTTTGCATCAGCGGCTGTTCGCTGAGCACGCGCCCCCCCACCAGGCGGTGGGCGCAGTGATGGCTGGCCTGGGTCAGCGCCTGGCGCATCAAGGCGCTGGAACCGACCATGCAGTCGAAGCGGGTCATGGCGACCATTTCGATGATGGTCGGGACACCACGGCCTTCTTCGCCGACCATCCAGGCCAGGGCGCCACGAAACTCGACTTCGCTGGACGCGTTGGAGCAGTTGCCCAGCTTGTTTTTCAAGCGCTGGATATAGAACTCATTGCGCGTGTCATCCGGGCGATGCCGGGGTAGCAGGAAACAGGTGAGGCCCTTGTCGGTCTGGGCCAGCGTGAGGAAGGCGTCGCACATCGGCGCCGAACAGAACCACTTATGCCCGACCAACTCATAGGCTTGCCCAGGACCACCGGCCCCTACGGGGTAAGCGCGGGTGGTGTTGGCGCGCACGTCAGTGCCGCCCTGTTTCTCGGTCATGGCCATGCCGATGGTGGCGCCGGCCTTGTGGGCGATGCCGACGTTGCGGGGGTCGTATTGGGTGTTGAGGATTTTTGGCAGCCAGGCCTGCGCCAGGTCCGGTTGCAGGCGCAAGGCGGGCACACAGGCGAAGGTCATGGTCAGCGGACAACCCGTGCCCGCTTCGGCCTGGCTGTGCAGGTAAGTCATGGCCGCACGGGCCACATGCGCGCCAGCTTGCGGATGAGCCCAAGGCAGCGAGGGCAGGCCGTGTTCGACGGCGGTGCGCATCAGTTCGTGGTAGGCAGGGTGAAACTCCACCAGGTCGATGCGATGGCCATAACGGTCATGACTGTTGAACACCGGCTTGTTCTGGTTCGCCAGGAACCCGGCCTCCATCAGCGGCCCACCGGCCAACGCGCCGTAGGCATCGATGCGCGCCTCTGCCCAGCCCGCGTCAAAACGACGCGACCAGTCTTGCAGGGGCAGGTCGATGCGATACAGGTTGGCACCGTCCAGGGACGGGGGCTGGTTGGTGACGTCATGGGTTTCGGCGAACTGATGCAGGTTCATGGTGGCCTCCAGGAAAAAGGCCACGTCGATTGTTGCTGTTTGTAGGTGGGCTTGCTCGCGAAGAACGTCAACGATAACGCGTGCATCCTGGATAAACGCGTTGCTCTCAGGTTTTTCGCGAGCAAGCTCGCTCCTACAGGGTACGAATCGATTGAGGCCGGTTTTTTCAGTTAAGCACCGTCAACCGCCTTAAAAAAGTGGCATACGCGCCGAATGTCCGGCGCTTTCGCCCTCTTGCGGGCATAACACGCGACGTTCCAGCACCGCTTGCAACGCCTCGAAACGCACAGGCTTGGCCAGGCGATCAGTGATACCAATGCCATGGCAGCGCTCACGCTCCGACGCATTGAGCGACGAACTCAAGGCGATCACCGGCAACTCACCACAGCCCGGCAACGCCCGTATCTGACAACACAACGAGAACCCACCTTCAGGCACGTCCAGCAAGACCGCGTCGAAGGTGCCCGCCTGCAAGGCCGCCAATGCGGTCGGGCCGCTGTCCACGGTTTTCACCCGATAGCCCAGTTTGAGCAACATGCCGCGTACCACCAACTGGCCGACGCTGTTGTCATCCACCAACAACACCGCACAGTCCTGCGGCGCGCGTCGCTGCTCAGGCGCCGGGCTCGTGAGTTTGGGCGCGGGCAGTACGGCATCGACGTCCATCTCCAACTGGAAGCGGCTGCCCTTGTGCGGCTCGGAATGGTGGGTGAGACGCCCGCCCAGCAGCTCGATCAATTGCCGGCAGATCGCCAGGCCGATACCCAGGCCGCCGTATTCGCGGGTGGTCGAACCATCAAGTTGGAAGAAGCGCTGGTACAGAGTGGCCTCGTCAAGGAAGGCGAAACCAATGCCCGTGTCAGTGACGATAAAGCTCAGGTGCAGGCCACCGTCGCTGCGGGGCACGCCCACCACGCGCAGGCGCACCGTGCCTTGGTGGGTAAACTTGAAGGCGTTGTCCAGCAGGCAATCCAGGCACTGAAGCAGTTTGTCGGCATCGCCGATCACGCGGTCGGGCAGTTCATCGGCCACGTCGATGGAAAACCCCAGGCCCTTGTTCTGCGCACTGGCGCTGAACTGCTGGCGCAAGGCGTCGAGCACGCTGCGCAGGCTGAACACCTCGGGCTTGGCACTCAGGCGTCCGGCCTGCAACTCGGTGAGGGTGAGGATGCCGTTGACCATGCGCATCATGTCTCGCGCCGAGCCAGCGGCCGTTTGCTGGTACTGCGCCAGGTCGCCGTCCAGAGGCACGGTTTGCATCAGTTCCAGGGAGCCGATCACCCCATTCATCGGGGTGCGCAGTTCGTGGGTCAGGGTGGCGAGGAATTCGTCCTTGAGCCGGTTGCTGCGGGCCAACTGCTGGTTGAGCACTTCCAGCTTCTGGCTGGCGTCGAACAGGATTTGCGCCTGTTGCTCGCGCATGCCGTTGATGCGGTCCGCCAGGGCCAGGGACAACAGCGCCACCTCAATGGCCGAGCCAATCTGGCTGGCGTACATGGTGAGGAATACGTTGGGCAAGTAGCCCAGCACCATCATGGTATTGACCACCCCGCCCAGCAGGAACGCGGTCCAGGCAATGATGAAATACCGCGCCATGCGCTGCCCGCAGCACCAGGCCTTGATGGCGGCGACGAAGATGGTCACGGTGAACACCAGCGCCAGGCCGGTGGCCAGGCGCAAGGCCAGCGCGTAACTGGTCATCAGCGAGAGCAGCATCACCACCGCCCCGCAGGCCACCAGTGCCAGCAACAGACGATTGATCCAGCGACTGTGTTGGGCAGTGTGCAGGAAGCTGCGGGCGAACAGGCTGCCAAACAGCGCCGCCGAGCCAATCAGGAACGGCACCGCCGCGTTGGTCCACCACGGGTTGTCCGGCCACAAATATTCCGCCGCCACCCCATTGACCGACAATTGGTACAGGCCGAACGAGGCGATGTAGAGGATGTAATACAGGTAACTGGTGTCACGCACGCTCAGGTAGATGAACAGGTTGTAGATCAACATCCCCAGCAATACGCCGTAAATCGCCCCCAGTACATACAGGCGCAAGGGTTGTTCTTCCAGGTAGGCGGTGCCGGACCACAGCGTCAACGGGGCCTGGATCGAGCCTTGGCTTTGCAGGCGCAGGTAGAGGGTTTCCTGTTGATTGGGCACAAAGTTGAGCTTGAACAGGTAATTGCTCTGGCGCACCTCCCGGCTGGAAAAAGGCAGCGCGCTGCCGGTGCGCGCGGTGAGGCGGTAGTTGCCGGTGGGGTCGCGCTGGTACAGGTCCAGGTGGTTCAGTGGCGGGTAGGCCAGTTCCAGGAACCAGGTACGTGGGGAACGCGGGTCTTGGGCCAGGTAATGCAGGTCGACCTTGAGCCAGAACACCGAGCGCGAATAGCCGGCATTGAGGGTGGCTTTGTCATGGGGCTTGAACTGTGCGGCGTAGACGGGGGAACTCACATCGGCGATGGTCAGGGCGTCGGTCGGGTCTTCGAGCACCTGCATGGCGCGGCCCAGTGGCAAGCTTCGCGTGTCCTGAGTGAACTCGATGGCGCTGGCGAACATAGGCAGTCCGCACAACAATAAAATCAGCAAATAGCGCATAGAGCCCCAGCGTGACCTGTCCGGTTATGTCAAAAAGCCCCCCATTCCTTTTGAGAAGACGAATACCGGCGATACAGTAAGTTGTTTGGATCCACTCTAGCATAGCCGCTAGAGGCCATTAGACACCATTGAAATAATTTTTTGAAAGGCTCTAGGACGCGGCTTACAGGGGGTTTTGCAACACGTAACGGATACTAGCAAACAGCCATAAATACCCCTGTATCCGGGCAAAATTCTGCCAGCGCCAGACGGCCACGCCAAAAGCGTTTGGTGGTAAGCTCGCGCTCCATGAATATCTACAGCTCTCGCCCTGTTGTCCTCTGTCTCTCCGGCCATGATCCCAGTGGGGGCGCCGGCTTGCAGGCAGATATCGAAGCCCTGCTCGCCCAGGGCTGCCATGCGGCTCCGACCGTCACCGCCCTGACCGTGCAGAACACCGTCAATGTCAGCGACTTTCGTGTACTCGATCGCGAGTGGGTAATGGCCCAGGCCAATGCCGTGCTCAGCGACTCCGAAGTCGCGGCGGTCAAGCTGGGCATGCTGGGCTCTACCGCGATGGTCGACACCGTGGTCGAACTGCTGCAGGCGCATCCGCACCTGCCGGTGGTGTGCGACCCGGTGCTGCGTGCCGGCGGCGGTGGCAGCCTGGGCAAGGATGAAGTCGGCTACGCGATGCGCGAGCGGCTGTTTCCACTGTCGCTGATCGCCACACCCAACCTGCCCGAAGCCCGCATCCTTGCAGAGCTGCCCGACGGCACCGCGGACGAATGCGCCGAAAAGCTGCTGCCCTATATCAAGCACCTGCTGATCACGGGCGGCCATGGCGACGAACACGAAGTGCACAACCGCCTGTACAGCCGCGAAGGCACGCGCCAGACCTTCACCTGCCAGCGCCTGCCCGGCAACTATCACGGATCGGGTTGCACCCTGGCCAGTGCACTGGCCGGGCGGATCGCCCAGGGCGAGGGCCTGGTGAGCGCCGTACAGTCTGCCCTCAACTACACTTGGCGTACCCTGCGTGACGCCGAACAACTCGGCCAGGGCCAGTTCGTGCCTCGCCGACTGCCGCTGGATTTCTGCTCGTAAGACCAAGAGGCCTGCCCGATGAAATTACGTGGCCTTTACGCCATTACCGACGGCCAACTGTTGGCCGGCAAATTCCTCGCCTATGTCGAAGCGGCATTGGACGGTGGCGTGACCTTGTTGCAGTACCGCGATAAAAGCACCGACGAAGCCCGGCGCCTGCGCGAAGCCGAAAAGTTGCGGGAGCTGTGCTCTCGCTACAAGACCCAATTGATCATCAACGACGATGCCGAATTGGCTGCGCGCCTCGGCGTCGGCGTACACCTGGGCCAGACCGACGGCCCACTGACCCCGGCGCGTGCCTTGCTGGGTTCCAAGGCGATCATCGGCGCCACCTGCCACAGCCAGATCGAACTGGCCGAGCAGGCCGCGAAGGAAGGCGCCAGCTATGTCGCCTTCGGCCGCTTCTTCAATTCCAACACCAAGCCTGGCGCGCCCGCCGCCACTGTCGAGATGCTGGCCCAGGCCCGCAAGCGCCTGCAATTGCCGATCTGCGTGATCGGCGGCATCACTCTGGAGAACGCCGAACCGCTGGTGGCCCACGGTGCTGACCTGCTGGCCGTGGTGCATGGCCTGTTCGGCGCCGAGAGCCCCCAGGAAGTCACGCGCCGCGCCCGCGCCTTTAACGATCTTCTTAAATATTCCGTTTAGAGAGCCCGACCATGTCCCGTTCCGAAAGCCTGTTTGCCAATGCCCAGAAACACATCCCCGGCGGTGTGAACTCCCCCGTGCGTGCGTTCAAGAGCGTCGGCGGCACGCCATTGTTCTTCAAGCATGCCGAAGGCGCCTACGTCACCGACGAAGATGACAAGCGCTACGTCGACTACGTCGGTTCCTGGGGTCCAATGATCCTCGGCCACAGCCATCCTGAAGTCCTCGACGCCGTCCGCCAGCAATTGCAGCACGGCCTGTCCTACGGCGCGCCGACCGCGATGGAAACCGAGATGGCCGACCTGGTCTGCTCGATCGTGCCGTCGATGGAGATGGTGCGCATGGTCAGTTCCGGCACCGAAGCCACCATGAGCGCAATCCGCCTGGCCCGTGGTTTCACCGGCCGCGACAGCATTATCAAATTCGAAGGCTGCTACCACGGCCACTCCGACAGCCTGCTGGTCAAGGCCGGTTCCGGCGCACTGACCCAGGGCGTTCCGAGTTCGGCCGGCGTACCCGCCGCGTTCGCCAAACACACGCTGACCCTGCCGTTCAACGACATTGCCGCGGTCGAGCAGATGCTCAGCGAAGTCGGCCAGGACGTGGCTTGCATCATCGTCGAGCCGGTCGCCGGCAACATGAACTGCGTACCGCCGGCCCCGGGCTTCCTCGAAGGCTTGCGCGAGCAGTGCGACAAACACGGCGTGGTGCTGATTTTCGACGAAGTGATGACCGGTTTCCGTGTCGCCCTCGGCGGCGCCCAAGCGCACTATGGCGTCACGCCAGACCTGAGCACCTTTGGCAAGATCATCGGCGGCGGCATGCCGGTGGGCTGCTTTGGCGGCAAGCGTGAAATCATGCAGCAGATCGCGCCGCTGGGCCCGGTGTACCAGGCGGGCACCCTGTCCGGTAACCCACTGGCCATGGCGGCCGGCCTGACCACCCTGCGCCTGATCAGCCGCCCGGGTTTCCACGCCGAGCTGACCGACTACACCACTCGCCTGCTGGACGGCCTGCAACAGCGCGCCGATGCCGCCGGTATCCCGTTTGTCACCACCCAGGCCGGTGGCATGTTCGGCCTGTATTTCAGCGGTGCCGACGATATCGTCACGTTCGAGGACGTGATGGGCAGCGATGCCGACCTCTTCAAGCGCTTCTTCCACCTGATGCTGGAAGGCGGCGTGTACCTGGCGCCGAGCGCCTTCGAGGCGGGCTTCACCTCGATCGCCCACGGCGACGCCGAGCTGAAACTGACCCTTGACGCCGCCGAGCGCGCCTTCGCCGCCCTGAAATAAACAGGTGCACACTCTGATGCTGCCCTCGGCAGCGTCAGATTTTCTACTTTGCCTACAGCGTTTTCCTTATTTTTTCGAGAATTCACCTGCAATCCGGCAGATAACTTGCCCAACCAGCAGAAAAACGAGTAAAGACTTTGTAAGCAGAGGCCTGCTTATTTCATAATGCGCGCTTATTGGACCCCCGAGGGTCCGCGTGCCCCGTCAGAGGTAAGTCGATTCCCATGAAACGCACCGGCCGCACCCTGGTCCTGGGCTGCCTGTTGCTCCTTCAGCCGCTGCTGGCACATGCACAAGCAGGCGGCAACTCGTTGTTAATCCCAGCGATGGGTCGTTGCACCCTCAATACCCAGCCAGACAGCCAGGCCGAAGCCCTGAGCGCGTGCCAGAAACAGGCCGACGGCGGGGATGCGCAGGCGCAATACGAGTTGGGCGAGTTCTTCTACGACAGCAAAAACCCCGCCCGCGACCTCAACAAGGCCTTGAACTACTTCGAGAAAGCCTCGTTGCAGGGCCACGCCCAGGCGCAATTCCAACTGGGCACCATGTTCTTCCACGGTGAAGGCGTGCCGGCCAATAACGTCCAGGCGTATATCGTGCTGAAAATGGCTGCGGTCAATGGCGCCGAAGACGCGCTGGACACCGCCGACGAAGTGGCCGAGCACATGCAGCGCGATGAGCTGGAAGTGGCGACCCAGGTGCTGGGGCAGATTTTCCGCAATTACCTCCAGGAACTGCAGAGTGCCGATGGGCGTTCGCCGTTCTCACCCCTGCCCTGATCGATCTGCGGCGAGGGCGCGTGCTCCTCGCCAGCCTGCAAAGCGGGTTCACAACCCTTCACTGACTTCTATCTGACGCACCTGTAAATTGCATTGGGCCGCTTCGAGCCCCGGCGGGAGTAAGCGTCCTCGTCACAAACGCCTTACTTTTCGGGCATCGGCATCGGAAACGGCATGACATTGCTGGTGCCACGGGCTTCGCTGATCTTCGGCGTTCCCAGGCGCTCGACTTCATCGATGCGCACAATCGAATGCATCGGCACAAAACTACGCACCACGCCTTCGAACTGGGCCTTGAGTTTCTCTTCGCCCGGGTCGACGACCAACTGGGTGCGCTCGCCAAAGACGAACTCTTCCACCTCCAGGAAGCCCCACAGATCGCTCTGATAGATCTGCTTGGCGTACATTTCGAACACCTGGCCCTGGTTCAGGAAAATCACCTTGTAGATTGGAGCTTCACGTTTGGTCATGGTGGGCGAACAACACATCGGGGATATAAAAGAGGGCGCGAACTATAGCATGGCACCCGATGCACAACGCTAGGAACCAATGGACATGCCCCCTATAATGCGCGGTTCTTTACCACCAGTTGACGATTCCCATGGCCAAGAAGCTTTATATCGAAACCCACGGTTGCCAGATGAACGAGTACGACAGCTCGCGCATGGTCGATCTGCTGGGTGAACACCAGGCCCTGGAAGTCACCGCCCGCGCCGAAGATGCCGACGTGATCCTGCTCAATACCTGCTCGATCCGCGAACGGGCCCAGGACCGCGTGTACTCGCAACTGGGCCGCTGGCGCGAACTGAAACTGGCCAACCCGGACATGGTGATCGCCGTCGGCGGTTGCGTGGCCAGCCAGGAAGGCGCCGCCATCCGCGACCGCGCGCCCTATGTCGACGTGGTGTTCGGCCCACAGACCCTGCACCGCCTGCCGGAAATGATCGACGCTGCGCGCCTCACCAGGCTGCCCCAGGTCGACGTCTCGTTCCCGGAAATCGAAAAATTCGACCATTTGCCCGAGCCACGCATCGACGGGCCGAGCGCCTATGTGTCGGTGATGGAAGGCTGCAGCAAGTACTGCACCTTCTGCGTGGTGCCTTACACCCGTGGCGAAGAAGTCAGCCGGCCGTTTGACGATGTGCTGTCGGAAATCATCCACCTGGCCGAACACGGCGTGCGCGAAGTGACCCTCCTCGGCCAGAACGTCAACGGCTATCGCGGCCAGACCCACGATGGCCGCCTGGCGGACCTGGCGGAGCTGATCCGCGTGGTCGCCGCCGTCGATGGCATCGAGCGCATTCGCTACACCACCTCGCACCCGTTGGAGTTTTCCGACAGCCTGATCCAGGCCCACGCCGAAGTGCCGGAGCTGGTCAAGCACCTGCATTTGCCGGTGCAGTCGGGCTCGGACCGCATCCTGGCGGCCATGAAGCGCAACCACACCGCCCTGGAATACAAATCCAAACTGCGCAAATTGCGCGCGGCGGTGCCGGGTATCTGCATCAGCTCGGACTTTATCGTCGGTTTTCCCGGCGAAACCGAGAAAGACTTCCAGCAGACCATGAAGCTGATCGAAGACGTCGGTTTTGACTTCTCCTATTCGTTTGTCTACAGCCAGCGTCCGGGCACCCCGGCCGCCGACCTGCTGGACGAAACCCCGGAAGAACTGAAAAAAGAGCGCTTGAACGCCCTGCAACATCGCCTGAACCAGCAGGGTTTCGAGATCAGCCGACAAATGGTCGGGTCCACCCAACGCATCCTGGTCACCGACTACTCGAAAAAAGACCCGGGCGAATTGCAGGGGCGCACCGAGAACAACCGCATCGTCAACTTCCGTTGCGACAATCCGACCTTGATCGGCCAGTTTGCCGATGTGCACATCGATGCGGCGCAACCGCATTCGTTGCGCGGGTCTCTGGTGCAATAACCCTCAAATCACCACGGCTCAAAATGTGAGAGGGGGCTTGCCCCCGATGACGGCGTGTCAGACACAGATGTTTTATCTTCACCTGCGTTATCGGGGGCAAGCCCCCTCCCACATTTGAATTGCATGGCATCAGGGTTAGATAAATGCTTTCGTACCCGAGCCACTGGCGCTATTCTCTCTTTCACCTCCACAGCCAAAGGGCGGCTAAAAGCAACCTTGAACGCACCCATAGCAGAACCCCATCGTTTCCTCCTCGAGCCGTTTGAGGCTCGCCGTTTCGCCAATCTGTGCGGACAGTTCGACGAGCACCTGCGCCTGATCGAACAACGCCTGAGCATCGAGATCCGCAACCGCGGCAATCAATTCGAGCTTATTGGCGAACCCCAGCACACCACGTCTGCAGAAAACCTGCTCCGCCGCCTCTACCGCGAAACCAAGGGTAGTGAGCTGTCGCCGGAAACGGTGCACCTGTACCTGCAGGAATCCGCCGTGGAAGACCTGGCCAACAACCCGGTGGCCGAAGCCAGCGTGGCCCTGCGCACCAAAAAAGGCATGATTCGCCCACGCGGCTTGAATCAGCAGCGCTACGTCAAAGAAATTCTCGGCAACGATATCAACTTCGGCATCGGCCCCGCCGGTACCGGCAAGACCTACCTGGCCGTGGCCTGCGCGGTCGACGCCTTGGAGCGCGAGCAAGTGCGCCGCATCCTGTTGGTGCGCCCAGCGGTCGAGGCGGGTGAAAAACTCGGCTTCCTGCCCGGCGACCTGGCCCAGAAGATCGATCCGTACCTGCGCCCGCTCTACGACGCGCTCTACGAAATGCTCGGCTTTGAATACGTGGCCAAGCTGATCGAACGCCAAGTGATCGAAATCGCCCCGCTGGCCTACATGCGTGGCCGTACGCTGAACAACAGCTTCATCATCCTCGACGAAAGCCAGAACACCACTGTCGAGCAGATGAAGATGTTCCTCACCCGTATCGGTTTCGGCTCCACCGCCGTGATCACCGGTGACGTCACCCAGGTCGACCTGCCCAAGGGCACCAAATCCGGCCTGGCCCAGGTGATCGAGGTGCTCAAGGACGTGCCGGGTATCAGCTTCACGCACTTCATGCCCAAGGACGTGGTCCGCCACCCGCTGGTGCAGCGCATTGTCGAGGCCTACGAGCGCTTCGACCATCGCGACGACGCACCGACCCAGGATGCGCGCCGCGATGCTTGAGCTTGACCTGCAGCTGGCCACCGACGCGCCCGCTCCCAGCGAAGAGCAGTTCCGTCAATGGTGCACCCTGGCCCTGCGCCAGCGCACCGCTGACTCGGAACTGACCATTCGCCTGGTGGACGAGCCCGAGGGCCGCGAACTGAATCACACCTGGCGCCAGAAGGATTACGCGACCAACGTGCTGTCCTTTCCCGCCGACGTACCCGACGAGTTGCTGGATATCCCGCTGCTGGGCGACCTGGTGATCTGCGTCGAAGTGGTCGAACGCGAAGCTCGGGAGCAAGGCAAGGTTCTTGAGGCCCATTGGGCCCATCTGGTCATCCACGGCTGCTTGCATCTGCTGGGCTACGACCATATAGACGATGACGAAGCCGAAGAGATGGAAGCGCTGGAACGAACGTTGCTTGCAGAATTGGGTCATCGCGATCCGTATGCAGACGACGAAAACTGATCGACACTTAACTGAAACAACAAAGGATTTAGAGTAATCGCTATGAGCGAAGACCGATCGAGCAACGGGCAAAAGTCATGGCTGGGTAAACTGACCCAGGCTTTTGCCCACGAGCCGAAAAACCGCCAGGAGCTGCTGGAGCTGCTGCGCGAAGCCCACCAGAACAAGTTGCTGGACAGCGAAGCGCTGGCCATCGTCGAAGGCGCCATCCAGGTGGCTGACCTGCAGGTTCGCGACATCATGGTCCCGCGCTCGCAGATGATCAGCATCAAGGCGACCCAGACCCCACGGGAATTCCTCCCGGCCGTGATCGATTCGGCGCACTCGCGCTACCCGGTGATCGGTGAAAGCCATGACGACGTCATGGGTGTCCTGCTGGCCAAGGACCTGCTGCCGCTGATCCTCAAGGAGAACGGCGACAGCTTCAACATCAAGGACCTGCTGCGTCCCGCCACGTTCGTCCCGGAATCCAAGCGCCTGAATGTGCTGCTGCGTGAATTCCGCGCCAACCACAATCACATGGCCATCGTGATCGACGAATACGGCGGCGTGGCTGGCCTGGTAACCATCGAGGACGTGCTGGAACAAATCGTCGGCGATATCGAAGATGAGCACGACGTCGAAGAAGACAGCTACATCAAGCCACTGCCCAGCGGTGACTTCCTGATCAAGGCGCTGACACCGATCGAGAACTTCAACGAGTTCTTCGACAGCGAGTTCTCCGACGATGAGTTCGATACCGTCGGCGGCCTGGTGATGAGTGCATTTGGTCATTTGCCCAAGCGCAATGAAACCACCGAGATCGGTGCGTATCGCTTCCGCATCCTGAATGCCGACAGCCGTCGCATCCACCTGATCCGTCTGACACCTATTGCCCGCTAAGGACTGACATGCGCCGTTTCATCGCTCCCGGCTGGCCCGGTAACCTGCTGGCCGTGGTGGCCGGCGCCATCACCACCCTGGCGCTGGCGCCGTTCGACCTGTGGCCGTTTGCGCTGCTGGCGGTCGGACTGTTTTATGTCGGGCTGCGGGAATTGTCCCCACGCCAGGCCATGGGCCGTGGCTGGTGTTTCGGTTTCGGCCTGTTTGGCGCTGGCACCAGTTGGATCTACTACAGCATCCACCACTTCGGCGGCGCCTCGGTGCTGTTGGCCGGGCTGCTGATGCTGGCATTCACCGCCGCCATTGCCCTGTTCTTCGCCTTACCCGCGTGGCTGTGGGCACGCTGGCTGCGCCGCAATGAAGCGCCGCTGGCCGACGCCCTGACCTTTGCCGCATTGTGGGTCGGCCAGGAAGCCTTTCGTGGCTGGTTCCTCACCGGTTTCCCCTGGTTGTACTCCGGTTACAGTCAACTCGACGGCCCCCTCACCGGCCTCGCGCCAGTGGGTGGCATGTGGCTGATTTCCTTTGCGCTGGCGCTGACCGCAGCCTTGCTGTGCAACCTGCCACGCCTGCTCGCAACCCGGCGCAACGCCTTTATCGGCACTGGCCTGCTGTTGCTGGTGGCGCCTTGGGCAATCGGCCTGGCCCTCAAGCATCACGACTGGACCTCGCCTTCCGGCGCACCGTTAAGCGTGGCGGCGATCCAGGGCAACGTCGAACAAAGCATGAAGTGGGACCCCGAGCAGCTCAATGCGCAACTGGCGCTGTACCGCGACATGAGCTTCAGCTCCAAGCGCGTCGACCTGCTGGTATGGCCCGAAACAGCGGTGCCGGTGCTCAAGGAGTCGGTCGAGGGTTACCTGGGGATGATGGGCAAGTTCGCCGCCGAGCGGCATACCGCCCTGATCACCGGTGTGCCGATTCGCCAGGAAGTGCATCATCACAAGCGCTACTTCAACGGCATCACGGTGGTGGGTGAAGGGGACGGCACTTACCTGAAGCAGAAACTGGTGCCCTTCGGCGAGTACGTGCCACTGCAGGACATGTTGCGCGGATTGATTGCCTTCTTCGACCTGCCCATGTCGGACTTCGCCCGTGGCCCGTCCGACCAGGCAATGCTGCAAGCCAAGGGCTATCAGATTGCACCGTTCATTTGCTATGAAGTGGTGTACCCGGAATTCGCCGCTGGCCTGTCGGCCCAGAGCGACCTGCTGCTGACCATCAGCAACGACACCTGGTTCGGCACCTCCATCGGCCCCTTGCAGCATCTGCAAATGGCGCAAATGCGTGCGCTGGAAGCCGGCCGCTGGATGATCCGCGCCACCAACAATGGCGTGACCGGCCTGATCAACCCGTATGGTCAGATCACCGCGCAAATCCCGCAGTTCGAGCGCGGCATTCTCTACGGCGACGTGGTGCCGATGCACAACCTGACACCGTATCTGCAATGGCGCTCATGGCCGTTGATCATCCTGTGCCTGGGGCTGTTTGGCTGGGCACTGCTGGCGGGCCGGATGTCCAAAACCGTCTGACCAGGCAACACCAAACCAATGTGGGAGGGCGCGCGCGCCGATGGCAATTGTTCAGACATAGATGTTTTGACTGAAATGCCGCTATCGGGGCAAGCCCCCTCCCACATTTTGATTTGCGGTGCTATCGATAGAACAACCGATACCCCACCTGCCCCACCGCCTCGTTGAGCAACTGCCCGCTCTGCCACACTGACTTGAACTCCGGCATCCAGCCGCCCAGTGGCCGGGCGTTGTCCACGCCCAGGAAACCGACAGGCGCCGGCAACACGGTAAAGCCGGCCTTTTCAAAGCTCCAGACCGAACGCGGCATATGCCAGGCCTGGGTCACCAGCACCACGCGCTTGATGCCCTCGGGTAACAGAATCCCGGCGCTCATCTGCGCGTTTTCCCACGTGGTACGGCTGCGTTCTTCCTTCCAGCGCACCATGACGCCAAAGTCATCCTGCATCGACACCGCCATCAACTCAGCCTCGCTGGGCGGCGTCCCGTAGTGCAAACCACCGCTGGTCAACACCGGCAACCCGGATGCCTTTGCCAAACGCGCGGCATAGCGCTGGCGCTCAAGCCCGATTCCCGTGGGCTGGTCCGAACCCCAGGCCGGATCGCCACGCTCTCGGCCCGAACCCAATATCACAATGGCATCAGCGCGCTCGGCCAGGGTCGACCAGTCCTCGCGAACCAAGGGCGGTTGCGTCTCCAGGGCGCGCGCGCCCCACTCCACCACGACCGGCAAGCTCATCAGCCACATGCCCCCCAGCCCAAGGGCAAAACAGCATCCTGCCAGGCGCGGACGGCTGCGACGAAACCACCAGGCAAGCGCGAGCAACAGCAAAAGAATGCCAGGCGGCAGTAACAGTTGTTTGATGAAGTAACGAATAGGCATCGGGCATCTCCATAGATGCCCGAAGCCTAAGGTGTAACGGGGGTTGAGCGACACTATTTAAGAGCAAAGCTGTGGTTGCGATGATCAGGCAGCAACAGGAGGGTGCATTACTTGAACCGTACGGCCCGACGTTTTTCCGGGCCGCGACCAGCCAACACATCCTTGAGCCACACCACCTTGGCCGACCGCGGGGGTTCACCGTATGGCGGGGAAGCCACACCGCTCGACACCGCGCGTCCATTCCTTTCCAGGTAAGCCGTGATCAGTTCCAACTCTGCGCGGCTCAAGCCTCGCAGTTCCAACTCCACAGGCCGTTCATCACGCAATCGGTCCGCAGTACTTGCCGCATCCAGTGCCCGACCCAAGCGGTCGATCAGTCCTTGGTATACATCCGATTTAGATAACATTCGCTGCGATTCCACCATCCCCTCACCTCATTGAAGATAAGACTCACTCCCCAATAAACAGCGTAGCCCCCATGGCTGCGCCTGCCCGGTGCCGCGACAGACGGCCTCGGTGGCGCAATCAGGGTTTCCCTCGATAGAGTGGGGTCATGTATGCTACGGCGCTTCCTGTAACTCCACTTCCCGCAGGGTTTGGGCACGGACGCGCCGCTTTTTGGTGTCGATCAACCCGGACAGTGCACCGAAGAGGATTAGGCCACCCCTATCCAGTTCAAAAGTAGCCATGCACGAACAATATCAGCCCCGTGAAATAGAAAATGCCGCCCAAACCTTCTGGGACGAGCAAAAGTCCTTTGAAGTCAGTGAACAGCCAGGCAAGGAGACTTTCTACTGCCTATCGATGTTCCCTTACCCCAGCGGCAAGCTACACATGGGGCATGTGCGTAACTACACCATCGGCGACGTGATTTCCCGCTACCAGCGCATGCAAGGCAAGAACGTCCTGCAACCCATGGGTTGGGACGCCTTCGGCATGCCGGCGGAAAACGCCGCGATGAAAAACAACGTGGCTCCCGCCAAGTGGACCTACGAAAACATCGCCTACATGAAGTCCCAGCTGCGCAGCCTGGGCCTGGCGGTGGACTGGTCTCGCGAAGTAACCACCTGCAAGCCGGACTACTACCGCTGGGAACAATGGCTGTTCACTCGCCTGTTCGAAAAAGGCGTGATCTACAAAAAAAGCGGCACCGTGAACTGGGACCCGATCGACCAGACCGTACTGGCCAACGAGCAGGTCATCGACGGTCGCGGCTGGCGCTCCGGCGCGCTGATCGAAAAGCGCGAAATCCCGATGTACTACTTCAAGATCACCGCCTACGCGGACGAACTCTTGTCGAGCCTCGACGATTTGCCGGGCTGGCCTGAACAGGTCAAGACCATGCAACGCAACTGGATCGGCAAGTCCAAGGGCATGGAAGTTCAGTTCCCGTACAACGTCGACTCCATCGGCGAAGCCGGCGCACTCAAAGTCTTCACCACCCGTCCAGACACCCTGATGGGCGCGACCTACGTCGCCGTGGCTGCCGAGCACCCATTGGCCACCCAGGCTGCCCGCAACAACCCTGAACTGCAGGCGTTCATTGCCGAATGCAAAGGCGGTAGCGTGGCCGAGGCCGACGTCGCCACCCAGGAGAAAAAGGGCCTGCCGACCGGGTTGTTCGTCGAGCACCCGCTGACCGGCGAAAAGCTGCCGGTCTGGGTCGCCAACTACGTGCTGATGCACTACGGCGATGGCGCAGTAATGGCTGTGCCGGCCCACGACGAGCGCGATTTCGAATTCGCCACCAAATACAGCCTGCCGATCAAGTCAGTGGTGCGCACCAGCTCGGGCGATACCAACCCGGCCCCGTGGCAAGACGCCTACGGTGAGCACGGTGAGCTGATCAACTCCGGCGAGTTCGACGGCCTGGACTTCGCCGGCGCCTTCGACGCCATCGAAGTCGCACTGATCAAGAAAAACCTCGGCGCCTCGCGCACCCAGTTCCGCCTGCGCGACTGGGGCATCAGCCGCCAACGCTATTGGGGCTGCCCGATCCCGATCATCCATTGCGAAAGCTGTGGCGACGTGCCGGTGCCGGAAGACCAACTGCCGGTCATCCTGCCGGAAGACGTGGTGCCGGACGGCGCCGGTTCGCCGCTGGCGCGCATGCCCGAGTTCTACGAGTGCAACTGCCCGAAATGCGGCCAGCCTGCCAAGCGTGAAACCGACACCATGGACACCTTCGTCGAGTCCTCGTGGTACTACGCCCGCTACGCCTCGCCGCACTATGAAGGCGGCCTGGTGGAAAAATCCGCGGCCGACCACTGGCTGCCGGTGGATCAGTACATCGGCGGTATCGAACACGCCATTCTCCACCTGCTGTACGCGCGCTTCTTCCACAAGCTGATGCGCGACGAAGGCCTGGTGAGTTCCAATGAACCGTTCAAGAACCTGCTGACCCAGGGCATGGTCGTCGCCGAGACTTACTATCGCCGCGAGGCCAATGGCGCCTACACCTGGTTCAACCCGGCGGACGTCGAACTGGAGCGCGACAGCAAGGCCAAGGTCATCAGCGCCAAGCTGATCGCCGACGGCCTGCCGGTGGAAATCGGCGGTACCGAGAAGATGGCCAAGTCGAAGAACAACGGCGTCGACCCACAGTCGATGATCGACCAGTTCGGCGCAGACACCTGCCGCCTGTTCATGATGTTCGCCTCGCCGCCTGACATGAGCGCCGAATGGTCCGACTCCGGCGTCGAAGGTTCGCACCGTTTCCTCAAGCGCGTCTGGCGCCTGGCCCATGCCCATGTCAGCCAGGGCCTGCCTGGCAAGCTGGATGTAGCGGGCTTGAATGATGAGCAGAAAGCCATTCGCCGCAGTACCCACCTGGCCATCAAGCAAGCGAGCCAGGACGTGGGCCAGCACCACAAGTTCAACACCGCCATCGCCCAGGTGATGACCCTGATGAACGTGCTGGAGAAAGCACCACACGCCACCGAACAGGACCGTGCGCTGGTTCAGGAAGGCCTGGAAACGGTCACCTTGCTGCTGGCCCCGATCACGCCGCACATCAGCCACGAACTGTGGAGCCGCCTGGGCCACAGCGACGCGGTCATCGATGCCCGCTGGCCGGTGCAGGATGACAGCGCGCTGGTACAGGACACGTTGCAACTGGTGATCCAGGTCAACGGTAAACTGCGCGGGCACATCGACATGCCTGCCAGCGCCAGCCGTGAAGACGTCGAAGCGGCCGCACGCATCAATGAGAACGTGCTGCGCTTTACCGAAGGCCTGACGATCCGCAAAGTGATCGTGGTGCCCGGCAAGCTGGTCAATATCGTCGCGAGCTAAATCGGATCGGGCGCAGGGCTTGGGCCCTGCGCCGAACAAAACCTCCAGGGCCTCGATAAGGCCCACATGGTTTCAAGGGGAGCAACAAAATGATCAAACGCAATTTGCTGGTGATGGGCCTTGCCGTGCTGCTGAGCGCTTGCGGCTTCCAGCTGCGCGGTACTGGCACCAATGAACTGGCGATCAAGGAACTGGACGTCAGCGCCCGCGACGCCTACGGCAATACCGTGACCCAGTTGCGCCAGGTACTGGAAAACAGCGGTGTGCACGTCTACACCGGCGCGCCCTATAAGCTGGTCCTGATAAACGAGAAAGAAACCCAGCGTAACCTCAGTTACGCCAGTGCCGGCCGCGCCTCGGACATCGAACTGAGCAGTGAGCTCAACTTCGAAATCCAGGGCCGCGAACACCTGCCATTGATGGGTGACAAGGTCCAGGTGCAGAAAATCGTCAGCCACGACGGCAACAACCTGGTGGGTTCGGACTCGGAAAGCATCCAGGTGCGCAAGGAAATGCGTCGTGAATTGGTGCAACGCATGGTCGTGCGCCTGCAGATGCTGACCCCACAACAACTCGACACCTTGCAGCAAAACGCCGACAACAAGGCCAAGGCTGACGCCGACGCCCTGAAAGCCGCGCAAGAGTACGAAAACAACACGCCGAAACAATCGCCTGTTGAAGTCCCTGTCGAGTAAGCCAGACGGGGCGCCCCAGGCGCCCCGTTCGCCCAGCCTATGAAACTCGCCCCCGCCCAACTCGCCAAACACCTGCAAGGTGGCCTCGCGCCGGTGTATATCGTCAGCGGTGATGACCCGCTGCTGTGCCAGGAAGCGGCGGACGCCATCCGCACTGCCGCACGCCAGCACGGCTTCGATGAGCGACAGGTGTTCAGCGCCGACGCCAGTTTCGACTGGGGAACGCTGCTGCAAGCCGGCGCCAGCATGTCGCTGTTTGCGGAAAAGCGCCTGCTGGAGCTGCGCTTGCCGTCGGGCAAGCCCGGAGACAAAGGCGCAGCCGCCTTCATCGAGTACTGTTCACGACCTGCCGAAGACACAGTGCTGCTGATCAGCCTGCCCAAGCTCGACGGCAGTGCGCAGAAAACCAAGTGGGGCAAGGCGCTGGTGGAAGGGGCGCAGACCCAGTTCATCCAGATCTGGCCGGTGGATAGCAGCCAGTTGCCGCAATGGATTCGTCAGCGCCTGTCACAGTCGGGGCTATCGGCGACGCAAGATGCGGTCGAGCTGATCGCCGCCCGGGTCGAAGGCAACTTGCTTGCCGCCGCCCAGGAGATCGAAAAGCTCAAGCTGATGGCTGAAGACGGGCAGATCACCGTCGAGACCGTGCAAGGCGCGGTAGCCGACAGTGCGCGGTTTGACGTGTTCGGGCTGGTGGACGCGATCCTCAATGGCGAACCGGCCCACGCCCTGCGCATGCTCGAAGGGTTACGCGGTGAAGGCGTGGAACCGCCGGTGATCCTCTGGGCCCTGGCCCGGGAACTGCGGGTGCTGGCCAATATCGCCCTTCAATACAGCCAGGGCACGCCGCTCGACAAATGCTTCAGCCAGGCCCGGCCGCCCGTGTGGGACAAACGCAAGCCCTTGATGAGCAAAGCCCTGCAACGGCACTCGGCGCAACGCTGGGCGCAATTGCTGCTGGAAGCGCAGCGCATCGATGCGCAGATCAAGGGCCAGGCTGCCGGTTCGCCGTGGATGAGCCTGAGTCGTTTGTCGCTGTTGATGTCCGGACAGCGCCTGACACTCCCCGCCGAATAGCCCCCCCTTAAAAACACCGAAAAACCAATGTGGGAGGGGGCTTGCCCCCGATAGCGGCGTGTCAGCCACTGCATCTTTAGCTGATCCACCATGATCGGGAGCAAGTCGAATCATCGCACCGCCCTTCCCACATTTTTGACTGCGTTTACAATTCATGGGCTTTACAGCAGCCTGGCTTCGGCAGATGATTTGCACCGCTGCATCCCACCTGAAGAGAGCATCGACCATGAGCAAAAAGCCATCCAAGCATGGCCCCAACAAGGCCAAATCCATCATCGCCCAGCCACTGTTCCGCAGCCGTCAGGAACGCGCCGGCAAGGGCAAAGGCAGCTACCGCCGCGAAGCCTTCCAGTCTAATAGCTGGGAGGCTTCTTACTTTCTGGCTGCCTGAAGGCAAGCGCCCCTCCGGCATGATAAGGTCTGCACCTGATTTGTAATCCCTGGACCTGTGCATGCCCTCTAGTCTTTCCCGTCGTTGGCACCTTCGCCAATTGATCGCTGCCTCCAGCCTCATACTGCTCGTCGCCTGCGCGGAAAAGCCCACCGCCGCGGACGCTCAACCCCTGCCGACATTGCAGACCGCCCCCGTCGCAGCGCCCGCTGTCGTGGCCCCGCTGGCCGTGGACAATCTCGACATCCAGCCCACCCAGACCTTTGCCGAATGGCAGGCCGGTTTCCGCGAGCAAGCCTTGAAGGCCGGGATTACACCCGCCGTCTTCGATAATGCATTTGCCGGTGTTACCCCTGACATGGCGGTGATCCGCGCTGACCGCAGCCAGCCGGAGTTTTCCCGCCCGGTGTGGGAATACCTCGATGGCGCCCTGTCACCGGTGCGCGTGCGTAACGGCCAGTCAATGCTGATCAAGTACGCCGATATCCTGCAAAGCATCGAGCAACGGTATGGCGTCGACCGCCAGGCACTGGTCTCGGTCTGGGGCATGGAAAGCAACTTCGGCCAGTTCCAAGGCAATAACTCGGTGATCCGCTCCTTGGCGACCCTGGCCTACGAAGGCCGTCGCCCGGCCTTTGCCCAGGCGCAATTGCTCGCCGCACTGCAGATCATCCAGCATGGCGATATCCAGGCCGACCAGATGAAAGGCTCCTGGGCCGGCGCCATGGGCCAGACCCAATTTATCCCGACCACCTACAATACCCACGCCGTGGACTTCGATGGCGACGGTCGCCGCGATATCTGGAACAGCCCGGCCGACGCCCTCGCCTCCACCGCTCACTACCTGCAAAGCTCCGGCTGGCAGAAAGGCCAACCGTGGGGCTTCGAGGTGCAACAACTGCCGGCGAACTTCGATTACGCCCTGGCCGACGGCGGTATACGCAAGACCGTGACCGAATGGCTGAAACTGGGTATCCAGTTGCCACCGGGGGCCAGCATGCCGGCCAACGTTGGGCAACTGTCCGCCGCGCTGCTGCTGCCAGCCGGCTACCGTGGCCCGGCGTTCCTGGTGCTGGATAATTTCCGCGCGATCCTCAAGTACAACAACTCATCGTCCTACGCGCTGGCCGTGGGCCTGCTGTCGGAACGGTTTGGTGGAGGCGGTGTGATCCGTGGGGATTGGCCGAAGGATGAGCTGCCGCTGAGCCGTTCACAGCGCATCGACCTGCAGACGGCGTTGAGCGCCAATGGTTATGACGCGGGCAACCCGGACGGAATTATCGGCGCGAACACGCGCAAGGCGATTCGGGCGGCGCAGCAATCGTTGGGCTGGCCAGCGGATGGGTATCCGACGGTGAAGTTGCTGGAGTCGTTGCAGAACCGTTAGATCTGCTTATGGCGACGACCACTATCGGGGGCAAGCCCTCGATAGCGGTTTAGCAAACGCCAATAGATTCAGGGCCGGACAACCACATCCTGCTCCAACACCACCCGCTGCTCCCCCGCATCCAACCGCACCAACGCGCCCATCGGCAGCGTCAGGTTCGGATCGCAATGCCCGCTGCGCCAGCCGGCCAGCACCGGTATGCACAACGGCTCGAACGTCTGCTTCAGCAGGCGCTCCAGCGCAACGTTATCCACCCCCGCCACATCCCCTACCAGCACACCGGCGACCTGAGCCAACTTGCCCGCCAGACGCAGGTGCGTCAGCAGACGGTCGATGCGGTAGATCGGCTCGTTGACGTCTTCGATAAACAGGATGATGCCCTCGGCATCGATTTCGTAGGGCGTACCCATCACCGCCGCGATCATTGACAGGTTGCCCCCCAATAAGCGCCCACAGGCGATACCAGGCTCGATCGTAGTCAACGGGTAGGCCACCGGGTGCACCAACACACTGCCTGCGCCCAGCTGGCCCCGCAGCAGGTTGAACAGTGATGACTCGGTGGGGGGTTGCTTGCCGCCAAGCAAGTCGGCATTCAGCATCGGGCCGTGGAAGGTCACAAAGCCCGCATAGCGGCTGATCGCAAGGTGCAAAGCGGTGATGTCGCTGTAGCCCACAAAGGGTTTGGGGTTGGCGCGCAGCAGGTCGAAGTCCAGCGCGTCGAGCAGTCGCGGTGTGCCGTAACCACCACGCAAACAGAAGATAGCGTCGATTTCCGGATCGGCAAAAGCGGCGTGCAGGTCACGCAGACGTACTGCATCACTGCCGGCGAGGTAGCCGTCGCGTTCATAGACACCGGGGGAAATTCGCAGATCGTAGCCGCGCGTGCGCATCCATTGGCCAGCCTTTTCAACGTCCAGCACGGCAGGGCCGGCGGGAGCGATCAGGGCGATGGTGCCTTCAGAGCGAAGGGCTGGAACGGCTGCAGTCATACACAACTCTCCCTAACTAACGCGGAACGAAATGTGGGAGGGGGCTTGCCCCCGAAAGCGGTGGATCAGCCAGCACATGGAGTGACTGACATACCGCAATCGGGGGCAAGCCCCCTCCCACACTGGATCTCAACCCCTATCAGGAAACCAGGCTAGCCTTGACCAGCTTGGCTTGCTCATCGGCGTGGTACGAGGAACGTACCAGCGGGCCCGACGCGACGTTCTTGAAGCCCATCTTGTAGCCTTCCTCGGCGAACCAGGCGAAGGTGTCCGGGTGTACGAAGCGCTGTACCGGCAAGTGGCTGCGGGACGGTTGCAGGTACTGGCCCAGGGTCAGCATGTCGATGTCGTGTTCGCGCATGCGCTTCATGACTTCGATCACTTCTTCGTCGGTTTCGCCCAGGCCCAGCATCAAGCCGGATTTGGTCGGAATATGCGGCATCATCTGCTTGAACTTCTGCAGCAGGGTCAGCGACCACTGGTAGTCCGAACCTGGGCGCGCGGCCTTGTACAGGCGCGGCACGGTTTCCAGGTTGTGGTTGAACACATCTGGCGGCTCGGCGGCGGTGATTTCCAGCGCCACGTCCATACGGCCACGGTAGTCCGGGACCAGGGTTTCGAGCATCACGTTCGGTGACAGCTTGCGGATTTCGCGGATGCAGTCGGCGAAATGCTGGGCGCCGCCGTCGCGCAGGTCGTCACGGTCTACCGAGGTGATCACCACGTACTTGAGTTTCAGGTCGGCGATGGCGATGGCCAGGCTTTCCGGTTCGTTGACGTCCAGTGGCTTCGGCCGGCCGTGGCCGACGTCGCAGAACGGGCAACGACGGGTGCAGATGTCACCCATGATCATGAAGGTAGCGGTGCCGCCGGAGAAGCACTCGCCCAGGTTCGGGCACGATGCTTCTTCGCACACGCTGTGCAGCTTGTGCTTGCGCAGCAGGGCCTTGATCCGGTCGACTTCCGGCGAGACCGGAATACGCACGCGAATCCAGTCAGGCTTTTTCGGCAGTTCGGTCGTCGGGATGATCTTGACCGGGATGCGTGCAACCTTTTCGGCGCCGCGCAGCTTGACGCCGGCTTCCACCTTGGCACGCGGGGCCGGGGCCGGACGCTCGGTAACGTCCAGCGTCGGGATCATGGTTTGCACTGCATCAGTAGTCATAATCAGTCGATTCCGCCCGTGAGGGTCGTCTGCTCAGCATAGTCGAGGTGTTTGACGAGCTGCGCACGCAGCCGGGCACTTACCTCGGCAAATTTAATCGGTGTGGCGTGGTCGCTCAGTTGGGTCATCGCCAGCCCGGCATAACCGCACGGGTTGATGCGCCGGAACGGTGCCAGGTCCATGTCCACGTTCAGGGCCAGGCCATGAAAGGAACAACCGTGGCGAATCCGCAAACCGAGGGACGCGATTTTCGCGCCGTCCACATACACACCGGGTGCATCGGGCTTGGCCGCGGCGCTCACGCCATAACTGGCCAACAGCTCGATCAGGCAAGCCTCCATGCGGCTTACCAGGTCGCGCACGCCAAAACCCAGCTTGCGCACGTCCAGCAGCAGGTAGGCCACCAGTTGACCGGGCCCATGGTAAGTCACTTGCCCCCCTCGGTCGACCTGCACCACCGGAATATCCCCCGGCAGCAGCAGATGTTCGGCCTTGCCGGCCTGGCCCTGGGTGAACACCGGCGGGTGCTCCACCAGCCAGATTTCATCGGGCGCCGAAGTGCCGCGCTCATTCGTGAACCGCTGCATGGCGTGCCAGACGGGCTCGTAGTCCATCCGGCCGAGCTCGCGAAAGCCCAGGACCTGTGGCATCACAGCACCATGTGCACGAAGCCGGTGGCCCGCAGTTCGCTGTTGATGTCGTAGAGCTGGTCTTGACCGGTCGCAACGATGTGCAACTGGATCGTGGTGTATTTACCGTTGGAGCTCAAACGCTCGTCCACCCGGTTGTCATTGATCGTCGCGTGTTTACGCACGATCTGAAGAATCGTGTCTTTGTTGCCTACACCGGTATCGCTGATCACCTTGACGGGATAATCCACGTTTGGGAATTCGATCTTTGGCGCCTTTACTTCTTTATCGGTCATGGCGTAACGGCCTCGTAAGCGTAAGCCGTGGCGACGGGCAAAGCCCCGTGTCGGATCAACACGGGGCTTTGCAGGTGCACACTTATCAGTTGAACAAGCTGTAGAAGAATAGACGGATGCTATCCCACACGCGGCGGAAGATACCACCTTCGTCGACGGCGTCCAGGGCGATCAGGTCGGCGCTGTGCACCACCTTGTCGTCCAGCTTCACTTCGACTTTACCGATCACATCACCCTTGGCGATTGGTGCAACCAGATGCGGGTTCATGGTCATGCTGGCAGCGAGCTTTTTCAGCTGGCCTTTAGGCATGGTCAGGGTCAGGTCTTCAGCCAGGCCAGCCTTGACTTGCGAGGTCGCGCCTTTCCAAACCGGCGCGGTCGCCAGTTCAGCACCCTTCTGGTAGAAGGTCTGGGTTTCGAAGAAGCGGAAGCCGTAGGTCAGCAGTTTTTGCGTCTCGGCGGCACGCGCCTGCTCGCTGTTGGTGCCGAAGACCACGGCGATCAGGCGCTGGCCGTCACGCACGGCGGACGACACCATGCAGTAGCCGGCTTCTTCAGTGTGGCCGGTCTTCAGACCGTCGACAGTCTTGTCGCGCCACAGCAGCAGGTTGCGGTTAGGCTGCTTGATGTTGTTCCAGAAGAATTCCTTCTGGGAGTAGATCGCGTAGTGCACCGGGTCGACACGAATGATCGCGCGCGCCAGGATCGCCATGTCATGTGCCGACGAGTAGTGCTCAGGGTTCGGCAGACCGGTCGGGTTCATGAAGTGGCTATTGGTCATGCCCAGGTCGGCCACGGTTTTGTTCATCATGTCGGCGAACGCGTCTTCGCTGCCGGCGATGTGCTCGGCCAGGGCGACGCTGGCGTCGTTACCGGACTGGATGATGATGCCGTGCAGCAGGTCGCTCACCGTTACTTGGGAGCCAACCTTGATGAACATGCGCGAACCGCCGGTACGCCAGGCGTTTTCGCTGACGGTCACCGGGTCGTTCTCGCCGATCTGGCCGCGACGGATTTCCAGGGTCGCGATGTAGGCAGTCATCAGTTTGGTCAGGCTGGCCGGCGGCAGGCGCTGGTCACCGTTGTTCTCGACCAGCACGTTGCCGCTGGCGGCATCCATGAGGACCCAGGCCTTGGCGGCCAGTTGCGGTGAAGCCGGCACCATTTCAACCGCCCAGGCGGCCGGGGTGATGATCAGCGAGATAAGCAGGCACGTGCGTTTGGCTAAGGTGGTGATGTTCATCCGTCTCTCGAAATTACTTATGGAAACTTGCCCTCGCGGGCAAAACTCATTCAGACAGCCCGTTGCCAGACTGTCACGTGTTCGGTTGCCCGCTCACCCCTTGCCCCTGGGTTTTATTGTTCAACGAGCCAACAACCAGGGTTCGGACCCGCGCACGGGCCCGAACCATCTATCTTTTGGTACTTATTCGGCGGTGACCACACTGGGTTGCCCCAGGTTGGCCAGGCGCACGCTGTTCTGCACTTGCGCAACCTCGCTCGGCGAGCCGATCGGGCCCATGCGCACGCGGTGCAGCGTTTGCTGGTTACGCACGATGGAGCTGATGAACACCGGCGCGTTGACCATGCTGCTCAACTTGGACCTTAACAGTTCTGCCGCGTCCGGGTTGGCGAAAGCGCCCACTTGCAGGTATTGGCCGCCGGCGGTAGAAGCCCCCGGCGCGGCATGCGGCACGACGACAGTATCTGGGGCGTGCTGTGCCGGTGGTGGCGTCCACTGCTCGATCTTGCCGGCCGAAGCGGTCACCTGCGGTTGCGGCGTCTGCGGCTCATTGAGCATCAACGGTGCGGGCTTGCCACGCTGGGCCCAGTACTGCGCCGGGTCGATGCCTTCGACCTTGACCCGCGCGGTGCCGGTTTCGGCATAGCCGAGTTTCTTCGCGGCAGCGTAGGACAAGTCGATGATCCGGTCTGAATAGAACGGTCCACGATCGTTGACCCGCAGGATCACAGTACGGTTGTTGTCCAGGTTGGTCACGCGTACATAGCTGGGCAGCGGCAGCGTCTTGTGGGCCGCGCTCATGCCATACAGGTCATACACTTCGCCGTTGGCGGTGTTCTGGCCGTGGAACTTGGTGCCGTACCACGACGCCGTACCCGACTGCACGTAGGTCTTGGAGTCCTGCAGCGGGAAGTAGGTCTTGCCCAGCACGGTATACGGGTTGGCCTTGTAGGCGCCGGTATGCAGGGTGGGCGTGGCATCCGGGATTTTCGACACGTCGACATCCCACCACGGCGCGCCATCTTTGTGCGCGCGGTTGATGTCCAGGCCCGGCTGGGAACGAATCGCGCTGCCGCCCGACTTCTGCGCCGGACCGCGACTGGTGGAGCAACTGACAACCAGCAAGGACAACGCGGTGAACGCCACCAGCTTGAGCGGTTTATTGAACAGCGATGCCCGCATTACTTGTTGCCCCGTGCTTGGACCAGCATGTCTGACAGCTGATGTACGGCCATGGCGTACATCACACTGCGGTTATAACGCGTGATTGCGTAGAAATTCTTCAGGCCCATCCAGTATTCCGGGCCGTTTTCGCCTTCCAGGCGGAAGGCCGTCACCGGCATGTCATCACGTGGCGCATTCTGACTCGACCAGCCCAGCGCCCGCAACTCCCCGACGGTCTTGACCGGTTCGATACCCTGGGTCAAGCCTTCATCGGCCCGCTCCCCGCTGACCTCGGCGCGAACCACCACGGGTTCGCCCCCGACCCAGCCATGGCGCTTGAAGTAGCTGGCCACGCTGCCAATGGCGTCGTCCGGGTTGCTCCAGATATTGATATGCCCGTCGCCGTCGAAATCCACTGCGTAGGCGCGGAAGCTGCTCGGCATGAATTGCGGCAGGCCCATGGCCCCGGCGTAGGACCCCTTGAGGGTCAGCGGGTCGACTTGCTCTTCGCGGGCCAGTAGCAGGAATTCGCGCAGTTCCTTGCGGAAGAACTCGGCGCGGGGCGGGTAATCGAAACCCAGGGTCGACAAGGCGTCGATCACCCGGTAGCTGCCAGTATTGCGCCCGTAGAAGGTTTCAATGCCGATGATCGCCACGATGACCTGGGCCGGCACGCCATATTCCTGCTCGGCGCGGGCCAGCACGGCCTCATGCTGGCGCCAGAAGTCCACGCCGCGGGCCACACGGGCGTCGGTGAGGAACATTGGGCGATAGTCCTTCCATTGCTTCACGCGTTCGGCGGGGCGGGAGATGGCGTCGAGGATCGCCTGCTTGCGCTGGGCTTCGCGGAACACGCCCATCAGCTGTTCACCGGCAAAACCGTAGTCGCGGGTCATTTCACCGACAAATTCGGCGACCTGGGGTGAACCATCGTAGTCACCGGCCTGCGCCTCTTGCGTTGCCCCCAGCAGCCCAATCAGGCTCATCCAGGACGCATGCCGAGTCGCCCAGCCGCGCATTACTTGCATTGACATCTTCACCTTATTCAAACCTGAGCGATCCACTTGCGATGCGTATGAATCGACATCAAAACCCCAAACGCTGACAGCAATGTCACCAGCGAAGTTCCGCCGTAGCTAATAAACGGCAATGGCACCCCAACCACCGGCAGCAGGCCACTGACCATACCGATGTTGACGAAAACGTAAACAAAAAAAGTCATGGTCAGGCTGCCGGCAAGCAATTTGCCGAACAGTGTCTGCGCCTGGGCGGTAATCACCAGGCCGCGACCAATCAGCAACAGGTAGATCAGCAACAGGGCGCAAATGCCGACCAGGCCGAACTCCTCGCCCATCACCGCAATAATGAAGTCGGTGTGGCTCTCAGGCAAAAAGTCCAGGTGCGACTGCGTGCCCAGCAGCCAACCCTTGCCAAATACGCCGCCGGAACCGATGGCGGCTTTCGACTGGATAATGTTCCAGCCGGTGCCCAGCGGGTCGCTCTCAGGGTCGAGGAAGGTCAGGATCCGCTGCTTCTGGTAGTCGTGCATAAAGAAGAACCACATGGCCACAGCCACCGGGATGGCAGCCGCCAGCACGCTGAGGATCCAGCGCCAGCGCAACCCCCCCATAAACAGCACGAACGCACCGCCGGCCAGGATCAGCAGCGATGTGCCGAGGTCCGGCTGGCGCACGATCAGGACAAACGGCACGCCGATCAGGATCAGGCTGATCCCCACGTGCTTGAGCTGCGGCGGCAAGGTGCGCTTGGACAGGTACCAGGCGATGGTCGCCGGCATCAGGATCTTCATGAATTCCGACGGCTGGAAGCGAATCACCCCCGGAATGTTGATCCAGCGGGTCGCGCCCATGGCGTTGTGGCCCATCACGTCCACCACCACCAGCAGCAATACGCCAGCGACGTAGCCCAGCGGCACCCAGCGCGCCATGAAACGCGGCTCAAGCTGGGCGATCACCACCATCGACAACAGGCCCAGGCCGAACGAGGATGCCTGCTTGATCAGCAGGTCCCAGTTCTTGCCACTGGCCGAATACAGCACGAACAGGCTGCCGGCGGCCAGGGTCAGCAGCAGAATCAACAGCGGGCCATCAATGTGCATGCGTTGCAGCAACGTCGCGCGACGACGCATCACATCCTCGCTGGAGAGGATGCGATCAAAATTACTCTTCACTGGCCGTAACCTCGGTGCTTGAAGGGGGGCCGCCATATTCCGGCTTGAGCTTGCCGTCGTCGGCCAGTAACCAGGCATCCATGATCTGCCGCACCACAGGCGCGGCGACACCGGAGCCGGACTCGCCGTTCTCGACCATCACCGCCACCACGATCTTCGGGTCGTCAGCCGGGGCGAAACCCACAAACAAGGCGTGGTCGCGGTGGCGCTCCTGGACCTTGGAGCGGTCATATTTCTCACCCTGCTTGATTGCCACGACCTGGGCGGTACCGCTCTTGCCGGCAATGCGGTATTGCGCACCGAGGGCCGCCTTGCGTGCGGTCCCCCGGGCGCCGTGCATCACTTGCTGCATGCCGTGGTTGACCTTGGTCCAGTCGGACGGGTCGCGCAGCACGATATCCGGGATCGGGTTTTCATCCACCGGCTTCTCGCCCTCGATGGTCTTGGCCAGGTGCGGACGGTTCCAGATGCCTTTGTTGGCCACCAGCGCGGTGGCTTGGGCCAACTGCAAAGGCGTGGCCTGCATATAGCCCTGGCCGATACCGAGGATCAAGGTTTCGCCAGGGAACCACGCCTGGCGGCGGGTCGCGCGCTTCCATTCCCGCGACGGCATCAGGCCGGGGGACTCTTCAAACATGTCCAGGGAGACTTTCTGACCCAGGCCGAACTTGCCCATGTAGGCGGACAAACGGTCGATCCCCAGCTTATGGGCCAGGTCATAGAAATAGGTGTCGTTGGAGCGCATGATCGCGGTATCCAAATCGACATAGCCGTCACCGGTGCGGTTCCAGTTACGGTATTTGTGATCGTAGTTGGGCAGCATGTAGTAGCCGGGGTCGAACACGCGGCTCGACGCCGTCACCACGCCTGCATCCAGGCCGGCAATCGCCACCGCCGGTTTGATGGTCGAACCCGGTGGGTACAGGCCACGCAGCACACGGTTGAACAGTGGACGGTCAATGGAGTCACGCAGTTCGGCGTAGGCCTTGAAGCTGATGCCGGTCACAAACAGGTTGGGGTCGAAACTCGGCTGGCTGACCATGGCCAGCACTTCGCCCGTCCTCGGATCCAGTGCCACCACCGCACCGCGACGGCCGCCAAGCGCCATCTCGGCCGCCTCCTGCAACTTGATGTCCAGGCTCAGCACGATGTCCTTGCCCGGTACCGGATCGGTGCGCTTGAGCACCCGCAGCACGCGGCCGCGGGCGTTGGTCTCGACTTCTTCGTAGCCCACCTGGCCGTGCAGCTCGGGCTCGTAGAAACGCTCGATGCCGGTCTTGCCGATATGGTGGGTGCCGCTGTAATTGACCGGATCGAGGCTTTTCAGCTCTTTCTCGTTGATCCGCCCCATGTAGCCGACGGAGTGGGCAAAGTGCGGCCCTTGCGGGTAATGCCGCACCAACTGCGCCACCACCTCCACACCCGGCAGGCGGAACTGGTTCACCGCGATGCGCGCAATCTGCTCTTCGGTCAGCTCGAACAGGATCGGCACCGGCTCGAACGGCCGACGCCCCTGCTTCATGCGCTTCTCAAAGATCACCCGGTCTTCCGGGGTCAGTTGCAGTACTTCGACGATAACGTCGAGGACCTGCTGCCAATCGCCGGAACGCTCGCGGGTCATGCTCAGGCTGAAGCTGGGCCGGTTATCCGCCACCACCACGCCATTGCGGTCGAAGATCAGGCCACGGGTCGGTGGAATCGGTTGCACATGCACCCGGTTGTTTTCCGACAATGTGGAGTGATAGTCGTACTGGATCACCTGCAGGAAATACAGGCGAGCGATCAGCACCCCAATCAGCGTCACCACCATGATCGCGCCAAACACCACGCGCGCGCGTACCAGACGTGCGTCTTTCTCGTGGTCCTTGATGCGGATCGGCTGGGTCATCGGGAGGGGCGCAGATTATTTGTGATAAGGGTGCCCGGACAGGACTGTCCAGGCGCGGTACAGCTGTTCACCGATCAGAATCCTTACCAACGGGTGCGGCAGCGTCAGCGCCGACAGCGACCAGCGCTGGTCCGCCCGCGCGCAGACTTCCGGCGCCAGCCCTTCGGGGCCACCGACCATGAAGTTGACGGTGCGCGAGTCCAGGCGCCAGCGATCCAGTTCCACCGCCAACTGCTCGGTGCTCCAGGGTTTGCCGTGCACTTCGAGGGTGACGATGCGCTCGTTGGGGCCGACCTTGGCCAGCATGGCTTCGCCTTCCTGACGGATAAAGCGCGCCACGTCGGCATTCTTGCCCCGGGTATTGAGCGGTATTTCCACCAGTTCCAGCGACAGCTCGGCGGGCAGACGCTTGGCATACTCGTGCCAGCCTTCCTCCACCCACTTGGGCATGCGTGAACCGACAGCAATCAGACGCAGGCGCACAGCCGTTCCTTATTCCTGGTCTTTGTTGAGCTTGTCGAAGTGCGCGTGGCCCACTTCCGGGCTGTGGTGCTTGCCATCAGCGGCGCGGCTCTGCTCGGCGCCTTTCCACAGACGTTCCAGGTCGTAGAACTGACGGGCGTTGGACGTCATCATGTGAACGATCACGTCGTCCATGTCCAGCAGCACCCAGTCGCTGTCGCCCTTGCCTTCTTCACCCAGCGGCTTGACGCCTTGGGCCTTCACGGCTTCGCGAACCTTGTCGAGCATCGCGCCGATCTGGCGGTTGGAGGTACCCGTGGCGATGATCATGAAGTCGGTGATGCTCTGCTTGTCGCGCACGTCCAGGACCTGGATGTCCTGGGCCTTCACGTCTTCCAGGGCGGCAACGGCGACTTTTACCAGTTCTTCGCCAGCCAGCTCCGGGCCAACATGGGCTTCAACCGGCAGCGGCGCGCTTTTGAACGTGCCTTTGCGTTTTACTTTGCTTACGTCTTTGTTCGTCATAAAAAACTCGTTTTGCTCGTATGTTCGGGCGCTTGCTGCACGACTGTTCGTGCGTTCAAGCGCGCCTTTTCAGTTCGACGCACGGTAAAGCCCGTGCGCATCGATGTAGGCCAGGACCGCGTCAGGCACCAGGAAACGTACCGACTTCCCGCTGGCCAGCAGTTGACGGATCTGGGTGGCAGACACCGCAAGCGGGGTCTGCCAGACGAATGCAATATTCCCGTTCGGCCCGGTCAGGGCCAAGGGGTCACTTACCGACCGCGCGGCCAGCAGGTTGCGCAAGGCATCCGGCGGTTCGCTGTCGGCATCCGGGCGTTGCAGCACCAGGATGTGGCAATGCTGGAGGAGTTCCTCCCAACGATGCCAAGAGGGCAGGCCGCAAAATGCGTCCCAGCCCAAAAGCAGAAACAACTGGTCATCTGCCGCCAGTTCAGCGCGCATCAGTTCCAGGGTGTCGACAGTGTAGGACGGTTTATCGCGCTTGAGCTCACGATCGTCCACCACCAGCGGCGGTATACCGGCAACGGCCAGGCGTACCATCTCCAGGCGTTGCTGCGCAGACACCTGCGGCGTGTCGCGATGCGGCGGCCGGGCATTGGGCGCCAGGCGCAGCTCATCCAGCGCGAGGGCATCCGCGACTTCCAGGGCGCTGCGCAAATGGCCGATGTGTACGGGGTCGAAGGTACCGCCGAGCAGCCCGATGCGTTTAGCCATCAAGTGCGCACATGACCGTCGCCGAACACTACGTACTTCTCGCTGGTCAGGCCTTCCAGGCCAACCGGGCCGCGTGCGTGGAGCTTATCGGTGGAAATACCGATCTCAGCCCCCAGGCCATACTCGAAGCCGTCGGCAAAACGCGTCGAGGCGTTGACCATCACCGAAGCGGAATCCACTTCGTTGAGGAAACGCCGGGCATCGCTGAAATGCTCGGTAACAATGGCGTCGGTATGCTTGGAGCCGTATTGGTTGATGTGTTCGATGGCCTGATCCAGGTCGTCAACGATGCGGATCGACAGGATCGGTGCCGTGTACTCGGTGTACCAGTCTTGTTCAGTCGCTTCGATCACGTCGCTGCCGAGCAGCGCACGGGTACGCTCGCAGCCGCGCAGCTCCACGCCCTTGTCACGGTAGATGGCAGCCAGTGGCGGTAGCACGCGCTCGGCAATGCCGGCGTGCACCAGCAGGGTTTCCATGGTGTTGCACGGGGCGTAGCGGTGGGTCTTGGCGTTATCGGCGATGCGGATTGCCTTGTCGATATCGGCGGCAACGTCGATGAACACGTGGCACACGCCATCCAGGTGCTTGATGACCGGCACCTTGGCATCGCGGCTGACGCGCTCGATCAGGCTCTTGCCACCGCGCGGCACGATCACGTCGACGAATTCCGGCATGGTGATCAGCGCGCCAACCGCTGCGCGGTCGGTGGTTTCCACCACTTGCACCACTTCGGCCGGCAGTTCGGCCACGGCCAGGCCCTGCTGGATGCAGGCCGCGATGGCGCGGTTGGAATGGATCGCCTCGGAACCGCCACGCAGGATGGTGGCATTGCCAGACTTGAGGCACAGGCTCGCGGCGTCGATGGTCACGTTCGGGCGCGACTCATAGATGATGCCGATCACGCCCAGGGGCACGCGCATCTTGCCGACCTGGATGCCGGACGGCAGGTAACGCATATCACGGATTTCACCGATGGGATCAGGCAGCTTGGCCACCTGACGCAAGCCTTCGATCATGTCGTCGATACGCGCCGGGGTCAGTGCCAGGCGATCCAGCAGGGCCGGCTCCAGGCCATTGGCGCGGCCGTTGGCCAGGTCCAGTTCGTTGGCGGCGGTCAGCTCGGAGCGCGAGGCATCCAGAGCATCGGCGGCGGCCAGCAGGGCACGGTTCTTCTGCGCGGTGCTCGCACGGGCGATCAACCGCGAGGCCTGACGGGCAGCGCGACCCAGGCGGGTCATGTAGTCAAGAACGGACTCAGTCATGATCAGGGAGTCTTGGCAAAGAGGAAAGCGGCAGATTATAGCTGTGACGCCGCCTGACTGACAGCGGTGTGGGGCGGATGGTCGAAATGAACTGTAAAAACCTGGGGTTCAGCCGTAATTAAGGTGGGAGTTGTTATTATTCCGTCACATTTAGCCGTAATAACCCTGAACGCCATGTCCAGTTTTACCCCCCAACTGCCCGCCAGCGCCCTGCCCGACGTCTTCTTCGACCGCGATGCACAACTGCTTGCACGGGAATTGCTCGGAAAAATCATTCGCCACCGCGTCGGCGATATCTGGCTTTCAGCGCGAATTATCGAAACCGAAGCGTATTACGTGGCCGAAAAAGGCAGCCACGCCTCCCTCGGCTACACAGAAAAGCGTAAGGCTTTGTTTCTGGATGGCGGGCATATCTACATGTACTACGCCCGTGGTGGTGATTCGCTGAACTTCAGCGCCCAGGGGCCGGGCAATGCCGTGCTGATCAAGTCGGCCTATCCCTGGATTGACGAACTCTCAGGTCCCGCCAGCCTGGCGCAGATGCTGTTGAACAACCCGAATGCCGACGGCAGCCCCCGCCCCTCGCAGAAGCTTTGCGCGGGCCAGACCCTGTTGTGCAAGGCGCTGGGTTTGAAAGTCCCGATGTGGGATGCCAAGCGCTTCGATCAGGAACGGCTCTATGTAGAAGACATAGGCCAGGTGCCGACGCAGATTATCCAGACCACCCGCCTGGGCATTCCCAGCGGCCGCGATGAACGCCTGATGTATCGCTTCGTCGATGCCGGCTATGCGCCCTACTGCACACGGAACCCGCTGCGTCGCGGCCAGGTCGAAGGCCGCGACTACTTTCTGGTTTGAACACTATCGCCGCAACACAGCGGTGGGTCAGCGACACACCTGCGGCCTGTTACACCATTATCGGGAGCAAGCCCCCTCCCACATTAAATCTTCAGCGTTTCGCGTTATGTATGACATAGAGGGAGTGACGTTTTATGGGCCAATGGCTCGATAGCATTACCGGCTGGCTGACCCTGAACCCGCAATGGCTGGCGGCGGCGGTGCTTATCGTGGCGTGCGTGGAATGCCTGGCCATTGCCGGGCTGATCGTGCCGGGCACCGTGTTGCTGTTTGCCATTGCGGTGCTGGCCGGCAGCGGGGCGCTGTCGTTGAGTGAAACCTTGCTGATGGGCTTCCTCGGCGGACTATTGGGCGATGGGGTTTCCTACTACCTGGGGCGGCATTTCCATCAGAACATTCGCCGTCTGCCCGGCCTGCGCCATCATCCGGAATGGATGAACGGTGCCGAGACCTACTTCCACAAGTACGGCATCGCCAGCCTGTTGGTCGGCCGTTTCATCGGCCCGCTGCGGCCGATGCTGCCAATGGTCGCCGGCATGTGCGACATGCCGTTCCCACGCTTCGCCGCCGTGAGCATTCTGGCGGCGGCGGGTTGGTCGGTGGCCTACCTGATACCCGGCTGGGCGACCGGTGCCGCGTTCCGCCTACCCTTGCCGGAAGGGTTCTGGCCAGAGGCGGGCGTAGTCACGGCCTGCCTGGCGGTATTGATCGGACTGTGCTTGAACAGCAGCCTGCGAGGCCATCGTCGTGCAACCTTGTGGATTGGGTGTGCCAGCCTGACGTTGTTGATCGCGCTGTTCATCGGCTACTCCCACCTCAACGATTTCGACCAGGGCCTGAGCGCACTGGTGCAGGAGCACCGCAGCCCATGGCTGGACGAGGTGATGGTGCGCATCACCCAACTGGGTGAGTTCAAGAAGATGTTCGTCGCCAGCGCCGTGTTCACCGGCCTGCTGTTACTGGCGCGACAATGGCGGCATGCGGTGTTTGTCGGTGTCACGCTGGCAGGGGCGGCGTTGATCAACACTGCGACCAAGCTGTTTTTTGCCCGTGGCCGACCGGAAATCCTCACCGACCCACTGACCAGCTTCAGCATGCCCAGCGGCCATGCCTCTGGTGCGTTCGCGTTCTTCCTGGCGCTGGCGGTATTGGCCGGTCGCGGGCAACCCACGCGGATGCGCCTGACCTGGATGCTGCTGGGGTGTATCCCCGCCGCCTTCATTGCGCTGTCACGGGTCTATTTGGGCGCCCATTGGCCCACCGACATCCTGGCCGGTACGTTGCTGGCGATGACCGTGTGCGCCTTCAGCCTGAACGCCAGCCAGTACCGCAGCCCATTGCCGGCCATGCCCCAAAAAACCTGGTGGCTGCTGCTGCCGGCGCTGGTGGCGGTGCTGAGTTTTATCGCGCTTGCCGGCATGTCCCATGCGCTGCTGCGCTATGCCTATTGAGTGAATAGCTCGCCCTGCAACTCGTCGAGCAGCATCTGGATCGCATCCAGCCGCTGCTGTGGGTCGTCGAGTTGCAGAAGGTCGATCTTGTCGGCCTCGGTGAACGGCAGCAGATACGCCAGCTGATTGCCCAGCGCCTGCTGGCCATCGGCGTGGGTGCCCATGTCCAGCGAGGCGACCATCGGGTGTTCGGCCAGGGCCTGGAGCAAGGCCAGCAGGTCGGCGTCCTCTTCTTCCAGCGCCTGGTCCGGCAGTTCTTCCAGCCATTGCACCTCGGCCACCAGCAACTGGTCCTTCTGCACCCCGGCGTCACGCACACGGAAACGGCGACCGCCTTCGACACGAATCCCCAGCAGGCCGTTATCCTGCTGCTTGAAGTCGCGGATCAGCGCTTCACAGCCGATCAGCGCGTAGCCATCCGGGGCCATGCCGACTTCCTGGCCGTCGAGGATGCACACCACGCCGAAGCTTTCGCCCTTTTTCATACAACGGCTGATCATGTCCAGATAGCGCGCCTCGAACAGTTGCAAGTCGAGGGTGCAGCCGGGGAACAGCACGGTATTGAGCGGGAACAGCGCCAGACTCATAAAGGTTTCCTTAAACCCGGTTTAAACAATTACCGACACCGCCAACGGCAGGAACACCGCCGTGGCCACGCCCATCAGACTCATGGCGAGCGCCGCAAAGGCGCCGCACTCTTCGCTTTCCTGCAAGGCCACCGAGGTGCCGACCGCATGCGCGGTCATGCCCAGGGCCATGCCGCGTGCCTCGGGGCTGTGTACGCCCAGTCGCGACAGGTATGCCGGACCGATCATCGCACCGATGACCCCGGTGATCAGCACAAACACCGCGGCCAATGCGGCGACACCGCCGATCTGCTCAGCCACCAGCATGGCGATCGGCGAAGTCACCGATTTGGGCGCCATGGTCATCAGCATCATGTGTTCGGCACCAAACCACCAGCCCAGCAGCACACACAGGCCAGTGGCCAATACGCCACCTATCACCAGCGTAGTAAAAATCGGCCAGAACAACTGCCGAATCCGCCGCAGGTTCAAATAGAGCGGCACTGCCAGGGCCACCGTCGCCGGGCCGAGCAGGATGCCCATGATCTCGGTGCTCTTGCGGTATTCGGCGTAGCTCAGGCCGCAACTGAGCAACACGCCAATCACCAGCAGCATGGAGACCAGCACCGGTTGCAGGAAAATCCAGCGAGTTTTCTCAAAGCCCGCCAGCACCAGTTGATAGGCGCCGAGGGTAATACCGATGCCGAACAGAGGGTGATGAATCACCGCCGCCCACGCGCCCTGCCAGTCGAAGGTCATTGTTCCTCCTCCTGTTGCGCCTGGCGCTTGACCAGCTTTTGCATCAGCAGGCCGACAAACCCCATGGCGATCACCAGCGACAGCACCAGTGCGCCGACAATGGCCCAGAAGTCCGCGGCGATGTCCTTGGCATACACCATCACCCCCACCGCCGGCGGCACCAGCAGCAACGGCAGGTAACGCAACAGGCTGCTGGCCGCCAGGCTCAACGGTTCACCGACTTCGCCGCGCCATACCAGGTAGCCCAGCATCAGCAACAGGCCAATGATCGGCCCCGGCAGTACCGGCACCAGCAAATGATTGATCGCGGTGCCGATCAATTGAAACAGCACCAGCCATGTCAGACCGCGTAACAGCATCCGTTCTCCCCCCTCAAGGCTCGCCCGCATTATAAGCATGCCCGCTCTATGCTCCGGCATTCGCCATAAGCATGGTGGGTTGACCGGGCGGGTAGCCCATGATGATCTACATTGGTTCTCTGTAACCCCAAAAAAACAGCAACTGCCTCCCTCAGGAGCGCGATTGCTCGCGAAAGACTCGAGTGCGCCGCGCCGAACCAGAAAAGCCGGCGTTATCGTTAACGACCTTCGTGAGCAAGCTCGCGCCTGCAGCGGAGGGACAAACCGATGAACCAAGGAGAGACGCAATGCCCTATGTACCCGTAGCGCAGCTCAAAGATTATGTCGGCAAGGAACTGGGACGTTCCGAATGGCTCACCATCGACCAGGCCCGAATCAACCTGTTCGCCGAAGCCACTGGCGACCATCAGTTCATCCACGTCGACCCGGTCAAGGCCGCGCAAACGCCGTTCGGCAGCACCATCGCCCACGGGTTCCTGTCGCTGTCGCTGATGCCCAAGCTGTTGGAAGACATCCTGATCATGCCCGAGGGCCTGAAGATGGCGGTCAACTATGGCCTGGACAGCGTGCGCTTTATCCAGCCAGTGAAGGTCAACTCCAAGGTGCGCCTGAACGTCACCCTCACGGACGTCACCGAGAAAAAACCGGGCCAATGGCTGTTCAAGGCCACCGCCACCCTGGAAATCGAAGGCCAGGAAAAACCCGCTTACATCGCCGAGTCGTTGTCGCTCTGCTTCGTGTAAGCCCTTCCCTGTGGTGAGGCACTGAAACTCGCCACAGGGTATGTAAATTTATGTAAGAAACTCGCAGCTACGGCATACTCGGCGCTCAATTATCCGGATCCCGCTATGCGCCCACTTGCTCCCCTTGCCCTTGCCCTGTTGCTCACCGCTTGCGGAGACGGCGAATCGCTGTTGCCGCCCGATGCGCGCCTGCCCGACGGCGGCCGATACCGGGGTGATGTGGTCAATGGTTTGCTGCAAGGCCAGGGCCGCGTGGACTACCCCAACGGCAGCTGGTACGCCGGCCAGTTCGACCAAGGCCAGTGGCACGGCCAGGGCGAATGGCACGGCAGCAACGGCGAAGTCTATAAAGGCCAGTTCAAGCAAGGCCTGTTCGATGGCCAGGGCAGCTTGAGCACGGCGGGCAGCCACTATGTGGGCGGCTTCAAGAACGGTCGACGCAACGGCGAAGGCACCCTCAAAGAGGGGCAAATGACCTATCGCGGCGAATTCAAGGACGACCAGTACTCCGGCCTCGGTCGCCTGGAGCTGGCCGACGGCAGCCAATACCAGGGCCAGTTCGCCCACGGCAAACCAAATGGCGAAGGCCAGCGCAACGACGACAGCGGCAACCAGTTCAGCGGCCACTTCGTCGATGGCCAACTGGAAGGCAACGGCACGTTCAACAGCGCTGACGGCGACATTTATGTCGGCCAGTTCAAGCAGAACCAGCTCAATGGCAAGGGCCGTTATGAAAACGCCGACGGCGACGTGTGGATAGGCCAGTTCAAGGAAGGCGCCCTGAGCGGCAAGGGCGAATTGATTGGCGTGGACGGTAGCCATTATGTCGGCGAGTTCGCCGACTGGCGCTTCAGCGGCGAAGGCCGCCTGAACCTGACCGATGGCAGCTTCTATATCGGCGGCTTCGACAGCGACAACTACCAGGGGCGTGGCACCCTGGTGCTCACCGACGGCACCGTGCAGGCCGGCACCTGGGTCAATGGCATGCGCGTGCGGGATGCCGACGGCAAGTTGCTGCCCGACCCGCTGGAAATTGGCGTGCTCGCCCAGGGCCGCTTGCTCGAAGCCGCCCTCGCCGCCGTACCCGCCTCCACCCCGGCCGTGGAGCTGTACACCCTGGCCGTGGCCGGTGACGGTAAACAAAGCGTGTTCCTGCGCGAAGCGGACTACGTCAGCAATATGCTCGCCACCCGCTTCGGTGCCCGGGGGCAGATCCGCCTGGTCAACCACCGCGACCATATTGCCGACCGTCCCCTGGCCACCCGCGAAAGCCTGCGCCGCGCGGTGCAGACCCTCGCCGAACGCAGCGGGCCGGAAGACCTGGTGTTTATCTACCTGACAAGCCACGGCACCCACGAACATGAACTGGTGCTGGACCAGCCGCGCATGGAGCTGGCCGACCTGCCTGCCGATGAGCTGGCCGCCGTGCTCGCGCCGCTGAAGAACCGCGACAAGATCATCGTGATCTCCGCCTGCTACTCCGGCGGTTTCATCCCGGCACTGAAAGACGAACACACCCTGATCATGACCGCCTCCCGCGCCGACCGTGTGTCGTTCGGGTGCTCCGAGGAAGCCGATTTCACCTACTTCGGCGACGCCCTCTTCGCCCAGGCCTTCAACCAGACCGACGATTTGCAACAAGCTTTCAAACTGGCGCAACTGCACGTGAGCGAACGCGAACAGGCGGACAACTTCGAGCCTTCCGAACCGCAGATGTGGGCCCCCAAAGGCGTGATCGCCCATTGGCAATTATTACGCAAACAGCAGGCACGAAAGGCGCTCGAAAGCGTCTCAATGAATAGCAAGGAAGCCAAAGGCAACTAAGCTGAACTGTGTAACAAGGGGGGGAAACACCATGTACCTGACACCTCAGCATATCCTGCTCGCGGGCGCCTCCGGGCTTACCGGCGAGCACCTGCTTGACCGCCTGCTCAACGAACCCACCGTAACCCGTGTGCTGGCGCCCAGCCGCAAACCGCTGGCTGAACACCCGCGCCTGGAAAACCCGGTAGGCGACCCGGCGGTGCTCCTGCCGCAACTGAGCGGCCAGGTGGATATTGCCTTCTGCTGCCTGGGCACCACCATCAAGAAAGCCGGATCGGAAGAGGCCTTCCGTGCCGTTGACCTGGATATGGTCGTGGCCTTCGCCAAGCGCGCCCGGGAAATGGGCGCGCGGCACTTGATCGTGATCAGTGCGATTGGCGCCGACCCGAAATCCTCAGTGTTCTACAACCGGGTCAAAGGGGAAATGGAACAGGCGCTCAAGGCCCAGGACTGGCCGCAACTGACCATCGTGCGGCCTTCGCTGCTACTGGGGGAACGTGTTGAGCCGCGCCTGGCCGAGCAATTGGCCGGGCCGTTGTCACGCCTGATTCCAGGCAAGTACCACGGCATTGAAGTGTGCGAACTGGCCCGCGCCATGTGGCGCCTGGCGCTGGAAGAGCAGGACGGCGTGCGGGTGGTGGAGTCGGATGAGTTGCGCAAGCTCGGTAAATAAAGCCGGACACACAGCAAAATGTGGGAGGGGGCAAGCCCCAATGCCCGTCAGTTAAGGAAGAACACTGTAACTGTGGCGAGCTCGTTCTATCCCTATAACTAGCCCCCCACATTGGTTTTGGGGTGCCTTTAAAATCCAGGCTAGAGCCCGCCCGTGGCGTTAAACCCCACACCGAGCACCGTCAACACCGACAGCGGCAACAGCAGCGTATCAAGCAATGCACTGGCTGGCAGGTCGACACCGGGATAGCTCGGCGCCTGCGCACCAAACCGGTCCATGGCGCAGCAGCCGCCATTCATCGCATACAAATCCAGCCGCGTGCCGGCATACACCACCGGCGCGCCGGGCTTGGCCGCATCCAGCGTACGCGCGGTGGCGCAGCCGGCCAGTTGCAACGCCAGGATGACCAGCAGGGCCTTATTCATCGCTGCTCAAATGATGCTCACCCCAGCGCGGCAACATGTCCTGGGGAATATTCAGCAGGTTGAGAATCCGGGCCACCACGAAGTCCACCAGGTCATCGATGGTCTGCGGCTGGTGATAGAAACCAGGCGATGCCGGCAAGATGGTCACGCCCATGTTCGACAACTTGAGCATGTGCTCCAGGTGAATGCTCGAATACGGCGCTTCGCGTGGCACCAGGATCAACTGGCGGCGCTCTTTGAGCGTCACATCCGCCGCGCGTTCGATCAGGTTGTTGCAGGCGCCCGTGGCAATCGCCGACAAGGTCCCGGTGGAACACGGCACCACCACCATCGCCGCTGGCGCGCCGGAGCCCGAGGCGACCGGCGACATCCAATCTTCCTTGCCATAGACCTTGATCTGCCCTGCCGCCGCACCGGTGTACTCGGTGAGGAAGGCTTGCATCATCTGCACCTTGGGCGGCAGCGCCACGTCCGTCTCGGTGGCCATCACCAGTTGCGCGGCCTTGGAAATCAGGAAGTGGACCTCACGTTCTTCGCGCACCAGGCAGTCCAGCAGGCGCAGGCCATAGGGCGCGCCGGACGCGCCGGTCATCGCCAGGGTAACGCGTTCCGGGCCGCTCATTTCAGCGCCTCGGCCAACTTGCCATGCAAGCCGCCAAAGCCGCCGTTGCTCATGACCACCACGTGGGTGCCAGGCTTGGCCTGTTGCTTGACGAATTCGATGATGCCTTCAATGGAATCGCAGACCTTCGACGGCACGCTGCAAAGCGCCGCAATCGCGGGCAGGTCCCAACCGAGGTTGGCCGGTGCATACCACACCACCTGGTCGGCGTCGTTGACACTTTCCGGCAAACCGTCGCGGTGCGCGCCGAGTTTCATGGAGTTGGAGCGCGGCTCGACAATGGCGATGATCGGCGCATCCCCAACCCGCTTGCGCAGGCCATCAAGGGTGGTGGCAATCGCCGTCGGGTGGTGGGCAAAGTCGTCGTAGATGGTAATCCCATTCACGTCGGCGACCTTCTCCATGCGGCGCTTCACGCTTTTGAATGCGCTCAACGCGGCAATGCCCATCGACGGCACCACGCCCACATGGCGCGCGGCTGCCAGGGTCACCAGGGCGTTGGCTACGTTGTGCTGACCGGTCATATCCCATTCGACGATGCCCTGGGCCTGGCCTTCGAACAGCACTTCAAAGCGTGAGCCGTCCTCGCTGAGCAACTTGACCTGCCACTGCCCGCCCGCACCGGTGGTTTGCACCGGGGTCCAGCAGCCCATGTCGATCACGCGCTGCAAGGCCGGCTCGGTTGTCGGGTGGATCACCAGGCCTTCGCTTGGAATCGTGCGCACCAAGTGGTGGAACTGCCGCTCGATGGCCTGCAAATCGGGGAAGATGTCCGCGTGATCGAACTCAAGGTTATTGAGGATCGCAGTGCGCGGGCGGTAGTGGACGAACTTGGAACGTTTGTCGAAGAAGGCGCTGTCGTACTCATCGGCCTCGATCACGAAGAACGGCGTATCGCCCAGGCGCGCCGACACCGAGAAGTTCTGCGGCACGCCGCCGATCAGGAAGCCCGGGCTCATGCCCGCATGCTCCAGGACCCAGGCCAGCATGCTGCTGGTGGTGGTCTTGCCATGGGTGCCGGCGACCGCCAATACCCAGCGGCCTTGCAGCACGTGATCAGCCAGCCATTGCGGGCCGGAGACATAGGGCAAGCCTTTGTTCAGGACGTACTCGACCGCCGGGTTGCCACGAGACATGGCGTTGCCGATCACCACCAGGTCGGGGACCGGATCGAATTGGGATGGGTCGTAGCCCTGCGTCAGCTCAATGCCCTGGGCCTGCAACTGTGTGCTCATGGGCGGGTAAACATTGGCGTCGGAGCCGGTAACGTGATGGCCCAACTCTTTGGCCAGAACCGCCATCGAGCCCATGAACGTGCCGCAGATACCAAGAATATGAATGTGCATAGTCGACCTCGTAAAACATCGAGGCAGGTTAGCGCAGGGGGGCAAAAATCGCACCTTTTAGCTGTGGGACCCGATCATAGGGAGGCGCGGGCAATACCGTGCCGGCGCAGCTTTCTATAGAGGGTGTTACGGCTGACCCCCAGCTGTTCCGCCGTGTGGGTCATGTGCCAGCGCTGTTGCTCCAGCGCCGCGAGCAACGCCAGGCGCTCGGCGTCCTCCAGAGGCGACTCCATGGACAGGGCCTCGGCCACCGGTTGCGCCTGGGCCTGGCGGATCTGCGCGGGCAGGTCCTCAAGGCCGACTCGCCCGTCGTCACACAGCGCCGCCAGCGTACGCAGCACGGTACGCATCTGCCGGACATTGCCGGGCCAGGCAAAGCGAAGCAGCGCCGAACGCGCCGCCAGCTCAAGCAACACGGCCTGCCCGCCCGCCTCTTCTGCCAGCAGGAAATCCAGCAATTGAGATTTATCACTGCGCTCACGCAACGGCGGCAACCCGACTTCCAGGCCGTTGAGCCGGTAATACAGATCTTCGCGGAAACTGCCGTCCGCCACACGCCCGAGCAAATCCCTGTGGGTCGCGCTGATGATCCTGACATCGATCGCCTGGGGCTCACCGCCCAGAGGCACGACCATGCGGTCCTCCAGCACCCTTAATAGCCGCGTCTGCAACGCCAGGGGCATATCGCCGATTTCATCGAGGAACAGCGTACCGCCATCAGCCTGTTGCAACTTGCCCTGCATGCCCTCCTTGCGCGCGCCGGTAAAGCTGCCGCCGCGGTAGCCGAACAGTTCGCTTTCGATCAGGCTTTCCGGGATAGCCGCGCAGTTGAGCGCAACAAAGGCTTTGTCGGCGCGCTGGCTGGCATGGTGCACCGCCTTTGCGAACGCCTCCTTGCCGGAGCCGGTCTCACCATTGATCAGCAACGGCACGTCGCGCTCGAATACCCTCAACGCCTTACGAAAATCGTTTTGCAAGGCCGGGTCACCCAGGCAGATACCGGGCAGCCGTGGTGGCTCCGGCAACTTGGCAATGGGGGCGGGTACGCCTATGCCGCGAGGCTGACCGCGCAGGGCCGCGAACAAATGCCGGCCATCCCGGGTACGCAACGGCCAACTGGCGGTGGCATTTGCGCTGGCGCGACCGAGCAGCTGATCCAGCGAACACTCGAACAACGCCTCCACCGGCTGCCCGAGCAAGCCGCCGCGAACCTGCCCCAGCAGGTTCAACGCGCTCTGGTTGACCGCACAGATACGCCCTTCGCCGTCGAACGCGAGCAACCCCTCGCTGAACAGGCCCACCGATTCCGCCTGTAAATGAAAGCGCAGCAACCATTGGTTCTCGAAATGCCGCAGGAAGTAACAACTCTCGATCATCTTCGCCGAGAGATTGACCAAGGCCATGGTGTGAAACTGGCTCTGGCGCGACACCGCTTCCCTGGCCGAGGACACATCCAGCACCGCCAGTAATTCGCCATGAGGGTCGAACACCGGGCTGGCCGAGCAGGTCAGCCCGGTATGCCGGCCACGGAAGTGTTCATCACGATGAATCGTCAACGACTGGCGCTCCACCAGGCAGGTGCCGATGCCGTTGGTGCCTTCGCAGGCCTCGCTCCAGTCCGCGCCCAGCCACAGCCCGGCGCGCTCGAAAATCTTGCGCTCACTCGACGCGGTGACACAGTTGAGGATCACCCCGCGCGCATCGGTCAACAACACTGCATGGCCGGCGCCCGAGAGCTGTTGATGCAGGCTGTTCATCTCGCTGCCGGCGATGTGCAGCACCTGTTGCAGGCGCTCGCGACTTTCCAGCAGGCGGCCATGTTCGAGCACGGTAGGGGCGATGGTTTGCGCAGGGTCGAGGTGGTAGTCCTCCAGGCACCTCAGCCAGGAGCGGGCGATGGACGGGTCGCTGGACGGGTCGCGCCCTTGGGCCACGGTGAGGACTTGCTGGGCATGGCGACTGAAATGATCGTTCTGCATGTTCTTATTATTCTCTCTACGTGAGAGCCCCCAGCATCCCCCAGCCATCCGACCTTTGCAATCCCGAGCCGACCCACTGGTCACAGGCTGTACCGTTTATGGCACAAACTGTCACTACGCCTGTACCACGGCTGCCACAGCAACGCTTTGCAACAACGACCAAGCCCTTGATTTACCTGGCCCGCAAAGCAGTGGCCCAACCTTTGCTCTACGCTTTAACAAGCGCTTGCCGCGCTGCACTCCAATAAACATAAAAGCCAGGAGATACCCATCATGCGTTACGCACACCCCGGTACTGAAGGCGCGATCGTTTCGTTCAAGGCCAAGTACGGCAACTACATCGGGGGCGAATTCGTTGCGCCGGTCGATGGCAACTATTTCACCAACACCTCGCCGGTCAACGGCAAGCCCATCGCCGAGTTCCCCCGCTCCACTGCCAAAGACATCGACAAAGCGCTGGACGCCGCCCATGCCGCCGCTGACGCCTGGGGCAAGACCTCGGCCCAGGACCGCGCGCTGGTACTGCTGAAAATCGCCGACCGCATCGAACAGAACCTCGAACTGCTGGCCATCACCGAAACCTGGGACAACGGCAAGGCCGTGCGTGAAACCCTCAACGCCGACATTCCGCTGGCCGCCGACCACTTCCGCTACTTCGCCGGCTGCATCCGTGCCCAGGAAGGCAGCACTGCCGAAATCAACGAGCACACCGCCGCCTACCACTTCCATGAGCCCCTGGGCGTGGTTGGCCAGATCATCCCGTGGAACTTCCCGCTGCTGATGGCCGCCTGGAAACTCGCCCCGGCCCTGGCCGCCGGCAACTGCGTGGTGCTCAAGCCGGCCGAGCAAACCCCACTGGGCATCAACGTGCTGATGGAAGTCATTGGCGACCTGCTGCCACCCGGCGTGCTCAACGTGGTGCACGGCTTCGGCAAAGAAGCGGGCGAAGCCCTGGCCACCAGCAAGCGCATCGCCAAGATCGCCTTCACCGGCTCCACCCCGGTGGGCGCGCACATCATGCATTGCGCGGCCGAGAACATCATTCCGTCGACCGTGGAGCTGGGCGGCAAGTCGCCGAACATCTTCTTCGCCGACATCATGAAGGCCGAACCGCAGTTCATCGAAAAGGCCGCCGAAGGCCTGGTACTGGCCTTCTTCAACCAGGGCGAAGTGTGCACCTGCCCATCGCGCGCACTGGTGGAAGAGTCGATCTACGACGACTTCATGAAAGTGGTGATGAAGAAGGTTGAGTCGATCAAGCGTGGCGACCCACTCGACACCGACACCATGGTCGGCGCCCAGGCGTCCGAGCAGCAGTTCGACAAGATCCTGTCCTACCTGGAAATCGCCAAGGGCGAAGGCGCCGAGCTGCTGACCGGCGGCAAGGTGGAGAAGCTGACCGGCGATCTGGCCACCGGCTATTACATCCAGCCGACCCTGCTCAAGGGCACCAACAAGATGCGCGTGTTCCAGGAAGAAATCTTTGGCCCGGTGGTGAGCATCACCACCTTCAAGGACGAAGCCGAAGCCCTGGCGATTGCCAACGACACTGAGTTCGGCCTGGGTGCCGGCCTGTGGACCCGCGACATCAACCGCGCTTACCGCATGGGCCGCGCGATCAAGGCCGGCCGCGTGTGGACCAACTGCTACCACCTGTACCCGGCGCATGCCGCGTTTGGCGGTTACAAGAAGTCCGGTGTGGGCCGCGAGACGCACAAGATGATGTTGGATCATTACCAGCAGACCAAGAACTTGCTGGTGAGCTACGACATTAATCCGCTGGGCTTCTTCTAACTAACCCCTCCTCCCACATTTGAAATGCAATCAAATGTGGGAGGCGCGGTACCCCTCCCATCCTTAGCTCTCCACAAGTACTTGCCAATTGCATTCGGCACACAGAGGCCGAGTTAAAAACAATAACAATGAAAGGTACTTCTTCATGCCTAGCGAACCGACTGGATCTTCCGTCGACTTCGAAAAAGTCGACTCCCAATATTTCCAACAACGCGAACTCAAAAAAGGCGCCGCTGGCTGGGTGCTGTTAGTTGGCCTTGGCGTTGCCTACGTGATCTCCGGCGACTACGCCGGCTGGAACTTCGGCCTGGCCCAAGGTGGCTGGGGCGGCATGTTCCTCGCCACATTGCTGATGGCCACCATGTACCTGTGCATGTGCTTTTCCCTGGCTGAACTGTCTTCCATGATTCCCACTGCCGGCGGTGGCTACGGTTTTGCCCGCAGCGCCTTCGGGCCCTGGGGCGGGTTCCTGACGGGCACCGCGATCCTGATCGAATACGCCATCGCGCCCGCCGCCATCGCGGTGTTTATCGGCGCTTATTGCGAGTCGCTGTTCGGCATTGGCGGCTGGATGATCTACCTGGCGTTCTACATCATCTTTATTGGCATCCACATCTTTGGCGTGGGTGAAGCCTTGAAGCTGATGTTCGTGATCACCGCCATCGCCGCGATTGCCCTGGGCGTGTTTCTGGTGTCGATGGTGCCGCACTTCAATGTCGCCAACCTGCTGGATATCCCGGTGACCGAAGCCAAGGGCGCCAGCACCTTCCTGCCCTTCGGCTATGTCGGCGTGTGGGCGGCGATCCCTTATGCGATCTGGTTTTTCCTTGCCGTCGAGGGCGTGCCCCTGGCCGCTGAAGAAACCAAGAACCCCAAACGCGACCTGCCCCGCGGCCTGATCGGCGCCATTGTGGTGCTGACCAGTTTTGCCCTGCTGATCCTGGTGATCGCACCGGGTGGCGCCGGCACCTATGCGCTGGTCAAGTCCGGCAACCCGTTGGTGGAAGCGCTGGCGTTGTCCTATGGCGGCTCGACCTGGATGGGCAGCTTCGTCAACCTGGTCGGCCTGGCCGGCTTGATCGCCAGCTTTTTCTCGATTATCTACGCCTATTCGCGGCAGATCTTCGCCTTGTCCCGCGCCGGCTACCTGCCGCGCAAACTGTCCCAGACCAACAAGAGCAAGGCGCCGGTCCTGGCGCTGGTGATCCCCGGCATTATCGGTTTTGGCCTGTCGCTGACCGGCCAGGGTGACTTGTTGATCCTGGTGGCGGTGTTCGGCGCGACCATTTCCTACGTGCTAATGATGGCCGCGCACATCACGCTGCGCATCCGTCGCCCCAAAATGGACCGTCCGTACCGCACGCCGGGCGGCATCTTCACGTCCGGTGTCGCCCTGGTACTGGCCTGTGTGGCCGTCGTTGCGGGCTTTCTGGTGGATCCAAGGGTGGTGATTGGCGCCGCGATCATCTATGGAGTATTAATTGCTTACTTTGCTTTCTACAGCCGGCATCACTTGGTAGCGGGCACGCCGGAAGAGGAATTCGCGGCGATCCAGGCCGCAGAGGCCGCCCTGCACTAACTGCCGTAAACCTCGACGCGGGTTCCTGCCCGCGTCGTCAAGGAGACACTGTATGGCAAGCTTTTCCCACGCGGTGGGTGCACAAACCTACCGCTTCGACAGCCTCAAGGACGTGATGGCCAAGGCCAGCCCCGCACGCTCCGGGGACTTTCTCGCCGGCGTCGCCGCGCAGAACGACGGCGAGCGGGTGGCGGCGCAAATGGCCTTGGCCAATATCCCGCTGACGCACTTTCTGCAAGAGGCGCTGATCCCTTATGAAAGCGATGAAGTCACCCGACTGATCATCGACACCCATGATAAACAGGCGTTTGCCCCGGTCAGCCACCTGACCGTCGGCGGCCTGCGCGACTGGCTGCTTAGCGATGCGGCCGATGAACAATCCCTACGCGCATTGGCGCCAGGGCTGACACCCGAAATGGCCGCCGCCGTCTCCAAGATCATGCGCGTGCAAGACCTGGTGCTGGTGGCGCAGAAGATCCGCGTGGTCACCCAGTTTCGCGGCACCATGGGCCTGCGCGGGCGCTTATCGACCCGCCTGCAACCCAACCACCCCACGGATGAACCGGCCGGTATCGCGGCCAGCATTCTCGACGGCCTGCTCTACGGCAACGGCGACGCCATGATCGGTATCAACCCGGCCACCGACAGCATCGCCTCGATCTGCGCCATGCTGGAAATGCTCGACGCGATCATCCAGCGCTACGACATTCCCACCCAGGCCTGCGTGCTGACCCACGTCACCACCTCCATCGAAGCCATCAACCGTGGCGTGCCGCTGGACCTGGTATTCCAATCAATTGCCGGTACCGAGGCGGCCAACGCCAGTTTCGGCATCAGCCTGAGTGTGTTGCAGGAAGGCTACGAGGCGGGCTTGAGCCTGAACCGTGGCACCCTGGGCCAGAACCTGATGTATTTCGAAACTGGCCAGGGCAGCGCCTTGTCGGCCAATGCGCACTTTGGCGTCGACCAGCAAACCTGCGAAACCCGCGCCTATGCGGTGGCCCGGCACTTCAAGCCGTTCCTGGTGAATACCGTGGTTGGCTTTATCGGCCCCGAATACCTGTACAACGGCAAGCAGATCATTCGCGCAGGCCTTGAAGACCACTTCTGCGGCAAGCTGCTGGGGGTGCCGATGGGTTGCGACATCTGCTACACCAACCACGCCGAAGCCGACCAGGACGACATGGACACCCTGTTGACCCTGCTCGGCGTGGCCGGCATCAACTTCATCATGGGCATCCCCGGCTCCGACGACATCATGCTCAACTACCAGACCACCTCATTCCATGACGCCTTGTACGCTCGCCAAACCCTGGGTTTAAAGCCGGCACCGGAATTTGAACAGTGGCTGGCGAAGATGGGCATCTTCACGCAAGCCGACGGCAAGGTGCGCTTCGGCAACAGCCTGCCCCCGGCATTTCGCCACGCCTTGGCGCAATTGGGATGAAGGAGCCACCCGTGCAACTCGACCTTCCTGAAAACCCGTGGCTGGAGCTACGCCGCCTGACCCCGGCGCGCATTGCCCTGGGCCGTACCGGCACGAGCATCCCGACCAGCGCACAGTTGGACTTCCAGTTCGCCCATGCCCAGGCCCGGGACGCAGTGCACCTGCCCTTCGACCATGGGGGCCTCAGCAGCCAACTGGCCGAACGCGGGCGTGACAGCCTGTTGCTACACAGTGCGGCCGTCGATCGGCATAGCTACCTGCAACGCCCCGACCTGGGGCGGCGCTTGAGTGATGAATCGGCCCAGAGCCTGCGCGACTATGCGGCGGCCAATCCTGGCGGTGTGGACCTGGCGGTGGTGGTGGCCGATGGCCTGTCGGCGCTGGCCGTGCATAAACACACCTTGCCGTTTCTCGCACGCATGGAGGAACAGACTCACGCCGAGGGGTGGTCCTTGTCGCCAGTGATCCTGGTGGAACAGGGCCGCGTGGCGGTGGCGGATGAGATCGGGCAATTGCTGGGGGCCAAGATGGTGGTGATCCTGATCGGCGAACGGCCGGGACTCAGTTCGCCGGACAGCCTGGGGCTGTATTTCACCTACAACCCCAAGGTCGGCCTGACCGATGCCTACCGCAACTGCATCTCCAACGTGCGCTTGGAAGGCTTGAGTTATGGCATGGCGGCCCACCGCCTGCTGTACTTGATGCGAGAGGCGTGTCGCCGGCAGTTGTCGGGGGTCAACCTCAAGGATGAGGCGCAGGTGCAGACCATTGAGTCCGACGACCCGGACCTGATGAAAGGCAACTTCCTGCTCAGCCCGCCGTTGGACTGATCGCGGCACGATTGCGCTTTTTTGCGTCTTTAGGCAGCATCGAGTCACGGCCGCTCGCGTGGTCATACCCTTTGGAAGTTGAGGCCTGGCATGCGGATCACTCAAGCGACCCTGGAACACCTGGACCTGTTGACCCCCTTGTTCGTCAAATACCGCGAGTTCTACGGGGCGCTGCCGTTCCCGGATTCGTCGCGGGCTTTCCTGGAAAAGCGCCTGCGCCGCAAGGAGTCGGTGATATACCTGGCCCTGGCCGACGATGACGACAAGCGGCTGCTGGGGTTCTGTCAGCTGTACCCAAGCTTTTCGTCGTTGTCGCTCAAACGCGTGTGGATACTCAACGACATCTATGTGGCCGAAGACGCGCGTCGGCAACTGGTGGCGGATAACCTGATACGTACAGCGAAGAAGATGGCCAAGGAGACTCATGCGGTGCGGCTGCGGGTGTCGACCAGCAGTAACAATCAAGTGGCGCAGAAGACCTATGAGTCGATCGGGTTTCGCGAGGACACCGAGTTCAAGAACTACACCCTGCCGATCAGCGAAGACTGACGCCCTGACACCTTGTGGGAGGGGGGCCTGCCCCGATAGCGGCTTTTCAGTCAGACTATTTATAACTGACCGAATGCTTTCGCGAGGAAACTCGCTCCCACAATGCATTTCTGGCGATCTGTGGACCGTGCATCGCGACATCCCCCGCTACAAAACCAACACGCTTTTCACCTCTCAATCCGTATAATGCGGACCTTTCAGGGTTGTAAGAAACACTACATACACTTGTAGCCTTATTACCCGAGCTTCCGCACAGGCCTGCCGAGCCGGGCCGTCCACACAGGTGCCATCCATGGATTTCAACCCGCTAGACCTTATCCTGCATCTCGACGTCTACCTCGACCTGCTGGTTACCAATTACGGTCCGTGGATCTACGCCATTCTGTTCCTCGTCATCTTTTGCGAAACCGGCCTGGTGGTCATGCCGTTCCTGCCGGGTGATTCGTTGCTGTTTATCGCCGGCGCCGTCGCAGCGGGCGGTGGCATGGACCCGGTATTGCTCGGCGGCCTGTTGATGCTGGCGGCGATCCTCGGTGACAGCACCAACTACGTGATCGGGCGAACGGCCGGGGAACGCCTGTTCAGCAACCCGAACTCGAAAATCTTCCGTCGCGACTACCTGCAAAAAACCCACGACTTCTACGACAAGCACGGCGGCAAAACCGTGACCCTGGCGCGCTTCCTGCCAATCCTGCGGACCTTTGCACCGTTCGTCGCCGGTATCGCGAAAATGCCCTACCCGCGTTTCTTCGGTTTCAGCGTGCTGGGCACCGTCTTCTGGGTCGGCGGCCTGGTGACGCTGGGCTACTTCTTCGGCAACGTACCGTTCATCAAGAAAAACCTGTCGTTGCTGGTGGTGTTCATCATTCTGCTGTCGCTGGTGCCGATGATCATTGGTGTAGTCCGCAGCCGCTTTGGTGGTCGCACCTCCTCCGAAGCCAAGCCGCACTGACCGGCCATGTGGTCCCTCAGCGCCTGGCGTCGCCGGCGCCTGCTGGCCAAGCACCCGATTGCCGATGACACCTGGCATCGGGTGCGCCACCACCTGACCTTCCTCGACGGCCTCAGCGCCGAACAGGACCAGTGGCTGCGCGAAGCCTGCGTGGTATTCCTCGCCGAAAAACACCTCACCGCCCTGCCCGGCGTCGACCTGCATCAGGAACAACGTCTGCTGCTCGCTGCCCAGGCGCAACTGCCATTGATGAACCTCGGCGACCTCGACTGGTACCAGGGCTTCCACGAAATCGTGCTGTACCCAGACGACTTCCTCAGCCCGCAACGCCATCGCGACGCCAGCGGTGTCGAGCATGAGTGGGACGGCGAACACAGCGGCGAAGCTTGGCAGCAGGGTCCGGTGATCCTCGCCTGGCCCGGCGTGCTGGCCAGCGGCAACTGGGAAGGCTACAACCTGGTTATCCACGAACTGGCGCACAAACTCGACATGCTCAATGGCGATGCCAACGGCCTGCCGCCGTTGCACCACGACATGCGCGTGCAGGAGTGGGCCAGCGTGATGCAAAGCGCGTTTGACGACCTCAACCGCCAACTCGATGCCAACCCCGACGCCGAGACGGCTATCGACCCTTACGCCGCCGAAAACCCGGCGGAATTCTTTGCCGTCACCAGCGAATATTTTTTCAGCGCGCCGGATTTACTGACGGAAAGTTATCCACAGGTGTATGCGCAACTGAGCCGCTTTTATCGCCAGGATCCCCTGGCCCGCCTGAACCAACTGCAAGCCAGCGACCCGCGTTATCAGCCACAAGGCGAATGACCGTACGACGTCTGGCGCATGGCATCGGCGTCAGAATATGCCTATAATCGCCGCCACTTTTAGGCCAATCCGGCCATGTTCCATGGCCAACTACGGGGGCAACGCCCAATGAGCTACAGCAAGATTCCGGCTGGCAAAGACCTGCCGAACGACATCTACGTCGCCATCGAAATTCCGGCCAACCACGCGCCGATCAAATACGAAATCGACAAAGACAGCGACTGCCTGTTCGTTGACCGTTTCATGGCCACCCCGATGTTCTACCCGGCCAACTACGGTTTCATCCCCAACACCCTGGCTGACGACGGCGACCCCCTCGACGTGCTGGTTGTAACCCCTTACCCGGTTACCCCAGGTTCGGTCATCCGCGCACGCCCAGTCGGCATCCTGAACATGACTGACGACGGCGGCGGCGATGCCAAAGTGATCGCAGTGCCACACGACAAGCTGTCCCAGCTGTACGTCGACGTGAAGGAATACACCGACCTGCCCCCACTGCTGCTGGAACAGATCAAGCACTTCTTCGAGAACTACAAAGACCTCGAAAAAGGCAAATGGGTGAAGATCGACGGTTGGGGCAACGCAGACGCCGCCCGTGCCGAGATCATGAAGTCGGTCGCTGCCTACAAAGGCTGATGCCCGCTCCTCATTGCCCCGGCAATTAAAAAAGCCCCGATTATTCGGGGCTTTTTTTGTGGGGAAAATTAAACGCCAAGTTCAATGTTTAACTCACAGCGTTCAACTAACCAGCAAGTCCGAAAGATAAAGCCACAACTAAGCAAAATCCTACTCGCGCGATTCAACGCATGGTTTATTTGATCTGTTTTTCCGGCCAGTAAACTCTGCGTTTATGAATACATCAGGTGATCGCTTAAAAGCGCTATTACGGGAAGTTAATCTTTCCGCCTCCGACTTCGCCAAGAACCGCGGCGTCACGCCTCAACACGTGAACAACTGGTTCAAACGCGGCGTCCCCATGGGCCGACTCAACGAGATCGCAGAGCTGCTGTGCGTCTCCAGCCGCTGGCTACACGCCGGCCTGGGCCCCAAACATCCGCCGGCCAACTTCCTGCTGGACGGCCCCACTGCAAGGAAAGCACTCCCCTTCCGCGAAGAGAGCGGCAAATACCTCACAGGCCCAGCCTGCCCCCCGGAAAAAATCGACGTGGAGATCCCCCTCCACCCGTCATTCACCTCCACCGAGCGCATCCGCGTCTCCCTGCACACCCTCGAAACCCTCACCGTCAACCCCGACCGCGCGGTAGGCGCCTATATGGTCGACAACAGCATGATCGACATCATCCAACAAGGCGCCACCCTCGCCATCGACCGCGGCCGCACCCAAATCATCGACGGCGAAATCTACGCCGTCGAACACGACGGCATGCTGCGCATCAAATACCTCTACAACCGCCCGGGCGGCGGCCTGCGCATGCGCAGCCACAACGCCAACGAGCACCCGGACGAACACCTCACCTACGAGGAACGCTTCGAACAAAACTTCCAGGTCGTGGGCTGGGTATTCTGGTGGTCCACCCTCAACAACCGCCGCCCACCGGTGCCACTGGATGAACACCTGCTGGGCTGGGAAGGCTCTAAATCGGATCCGGAGGTGGGCATTTGAAGTGAATGTGGGTATCATGCGCCGCACATTTGGCAGGGGGTGGTCTTAGGCTATCCACCTTGCCTGGCGAAGCGGAGACGTTCCCGCGGATGCCCCTACTATTCAGCCAGACGCAATGTTGGCTGAGCGATTTGAAGGCTGGTGAGGTTTGTCAAAAACAAGCTGAGGCGGTCCCCGAGAAGCCGGCCACAAGCCGGCTTTTTAATGCCCACAAGAATCACAAATCCAAATTGTCCAACAGCTGTTGGGCGATTGAATAGCCAACGCGGGCAGATTATCGCCTCATATGCCTCTCAGCGGCATTATCTAGGCTGTATGCCCCCAAGAGCGCGATCCGCCACCATCTTCGCGATCTCCACCCAATGCATCACCGCCGTTTGCGGCGCAGCCAGTGACTCACCGAGCACTTGCGAAGTCGCCACCGCCCACTTCAGCAACTCAGCCACGCGCACCCGAGCATCTTTGGCCCCTTTAAGCTCCAGCCTCAATCCAATATCAAATGCGGCAAAAACCGGCTCGAATCCTTGGTAATCAAACTATTATCCTCCCGCACCCCAATCCCCGCCGCCTGGTCCCCAATCACCCAGGACCCAATCAACGTATAGCTGTCCCCAAACCGCGGTAGCGGTGCGAATTCCTGAAGGATAAACGGCGCGTCCGTGTAGGGGCCGTCTTCTTTCACGATCAGTCCGTCAGCAGTTTGCAGCTCGATGTTGGCCCCTTCCCGCGAGAAGAACGGCTTGCGCACCCAGCCCTTTGGCACGGCTTTACCTGGGTCGGTATCCAGGTGGGCCGCGAGCAAATTGGGGTGGCCTTTGTTGAATTCCCACAGCAGCGGCAAGACGCCTTTGTTGGAGAGGATGGCCTTCCAGGCGGGTTCGAAGAACTGCGTGTCACTCTCGGCGATCGCAGCGCCGAAGGGTTCGTGGAAGATGAATTCCCAGGCGTGCAGTTTGAACAGGTGGGGAATCCAGCGATCTTCAAGGTCAACGAAGCGACCTTCTGCGGTCAGGCCGATGTCTTCGATGTCGATGTGGCGCGATTCGATGCCAACTTTTTCTGCGACCAGGCGCAGGTAGTCGGTGGTGCCTTTGTCTTCGACCGAGTCTTTCATGGAGGCGAAGTAGAACGGCTGGTTGACCTGCAGTTGAGCGAAAGCCTGGTGGAGTTTGGTGTCGATGCTGTTGAACTGGTCGGCATGCTTGGGCAGCAAGCCGCGTTCGATGGATTGCTCCAGCCAGCCCCACTGGAATGCCGCGGCCTCGTAGAGGCTGGTCGGTGTGTCGTAGTTGAGTTCCAGCAGCTTGGCGGGCCCGGTGCCATTGTAGGAGAAGTCCATGCGTCCATACAGGTGCGGGTGGCCTTCGAGCCATGAGGTTTTGATCATGTCGAAGAAGGGCGCGGGAATGCTCAGGCGTTCGAGCAGTTCTTCGCTCTGGACCACGCGGGCCACGAGGTCCATGCACATGTCATGGATCTCGGTGGTCGGGTCTTCGAGGTCGTTCTCGATTTGCTTGAGCGTGAACTGGTAATACGCGCTCTCGTCCCAGTAGGGTTCGTCGTCGATGGTATGGAACAGAAAGCCAAGGTTTTCAGCCGTCTGTTTCCAGTCATCACGTTCTGCGCAATGGATTTTCTTCATGGCCCGGCTCCTTAACTGCTCGACCCGCCGCCGCCCCAGCCGCTGCGTGCGCTGGCCTTGCTGCCGAAGCCGCCACGGGAGGTGGCCGACGCCACGGAGCTCGACTGGCTGGAAGAGCGCAGCGTGTTGGTGTAATTGCTGCTGCCGTACCTGGCCTGATTCGAGCGGCCAAACGTCGCCCCATTCGAGACCCGCTGATTGAGCGTCGAGGAGCCGTAGTCGCCGCGATCATCGCGATAGCGATACACCGGCTCGGAGCGGTAGCTGTTGCGATTGCTGCTCAGCATGTTGCCGATCAGCAGACCGGTCAGCAGGCTGCTGGTGGAGAAGCCGGAGCCGCCGCTGCTGGCCTGCGAGCCGGGAACCTGGGCCTGGGCAGCGTCTACCTGGGATTGTGTCACCTGGCCTTCGGCGGTCAGTTCGAAACCGCCCAGCTTGGGAATGAACTGGCCATTGGAGTCCAGCTGGCACCAGCCCGCGACAAAGTCGGCATCGCAATCGGCCTGGCTGGCGTATACCGGGGCAATGCGGCGATGCTCGGCCATGGCGGTCATGTAGGCGTCCGAGCAGACGTCCACTGGAAGCTTTTCATCGGCACACTGCTGAACCGACTGGAAGTTGTACTTTTTCTGCAAATCGTAGGTTTTTTCCGTCGGCCCACAACCGGATATCGCCATGGCGACCGACGCTGCCAGCGAAAGCTGGACGTACTTGCTTCGTTTCATCGGGAGCTCCGTGCGCAATCAGTTCTGGGTAGGCGTCATGCACGCGGCATTCAACATGCCCACGCTGATGGCCACGGCGGCCACGTAGATGCCCGCAGCGAGCTCGCCTCTCTTGATGCGCTCGGAAGTGCCTTTGAGCACGAGGCTGGTCAGCAGAAACGCCAACAGTTGGACGACGGCGGCGATCACCGCCCAGACGACGAAGTCGAGGATGCTGATCGAGTAGGCAATCACGTTGCTGGCTGGAATGGCGAAACCGACGATGGCGCCGCCCAGGGCGACTGCCGCGGAAACGTTGCCCGCCCGGATCAGCTCGAACTCCTTGTGCGGGGTAACGCGGGTGTAGATGAACTGGAACAGCGCGAACAGCACCGCCGCCCCCAGAATGTAGGTGACAAAGCCGACGACGGCGGCTTTGTTCAGGGAGATGGAGAGAGCTTCTAGCATGGACTTCTTCCTTTTTTAGAGCGCATTCAAGTCGGTTGTGTACAGCGAAATGCCCAGCGACGTGCTCAGGCTGACGGTGCCTTCAGCGTCTTCTTCGACAGAGAACAACAGAAACTCCCGTCGATCGGTCAGGCCTGTGTCACGGGCATATAGCATCGAGCGGTGCTCGACACTGTAGGAGTCCTCGGGGTTTATCACGTGCTCGCTCATGGCCACCAATTCTGTCTGGCCGTCCTCGCTGCCCCACACGCGCGTGTACTCGACGCCATTGTGGGTGTAGGTCGGCAACCCGATCAGACTCTGCGGCCCCGCCAGCCGACGCAATTCAGCCTCGCTGCTGAGGGTGACGTAACTCAGGTAGTTGAACAGGATCACCGACTCGACCTGCCCGGCGATGTCGCCCGTGGTGTGCACCTGCAACCAGTAGTCTTCGTCGTTCATGTAATAGCGCGACAGCCAGGTCGACTGCCCGAGGTCAACGGTGCCGTTACTCCAGATTTCCTGGGAGCCGGGGATAACCACTGTGGTTTTCCCGTCGAGCAACAACTTCAGGGTCGCATCGAATATCACGCCTTTGCCCGGTGCCAGGCCCAGAGGCCCGCTGGTCGGCAGCGGTTCGGCGGCGGCGCCTTTCGATTGTGTAGTCGCTTGCGGGGCCTCAAGCCCCATCAACTGTTTAAACCATCCCATTGGAAATTTCCTTGAGGCGGGTGGAGGCGATGTAGAAGAGTTCGCCGCCTTCAACGCGCGTAGCGCTGGGCGGGTTGATCGAGGGTTGCTGGGCACCTTTGGCGCGATAGCCGATGAGGGTGGCGTTGTGGCGCTCTTTCATTTGGGTGTACAGATCGCCGAACGTTGCTTCAAACGCCTCGGGCAATCTCATCAGGTATTGGGTGGCGCCCTGCCCCACGCACAGCAACTCATTGATGACCACCGACGAGCCCGGATCCTGGGAGGCGCGCACCAACATTTCGATGGCCATGCTTGACGTGCATTCCAGGCTGGGGGCGTAGGAACTGGCCAGTGCGGCAATTTCACTTTCATTGAAGTGGGCGACGACATGCCCGACCGGACTCAGTTGATTCACCGCCAGCACGGTGGCCAGCGTCAAATCGTCAGACGGGGTTCGCACCAGCACACGCTCGGCGCCGGGCACACCGGCACGCAGCAACAACGCTGTGGAGGACAGGCTCTCACCACGGATGAACGCCGCTTTGCCCGGCATCGGGTTTTCTTCGAGGGTGCAATCGCAGATGACGATCAGGTTGTCGTTCGAGGTTTCGTCTTGAAGCAATAACTCGATGACCCGCTCACTGGACGCGCCCTCCCAGCCGATGAGCACGGTATGGCCGACCTTGCCGGTGAAATCGCCTTTGCCCTTCATGCCTTTTCTCCATGCATCGATGACAGTGCTGGTGGTTTTGCCGATGGCTGCCGTCAGCAGCGCAATGCCGCCGAGCATGACCCAGGTCGCTACGAACACGCGCCCCGCCGAGGTCTGTGGCGCAAGATCGCCATAGCCGACGGTCAGCGTGGTGGCGAGATAGAAGTAAACAAACGTGGCCGGAGCGGTGAGGTGCTGTTCGCCCAGGTACACCAGGCCCAGATAAGCCGTGCTCAGGTGAACACCCAAGGCAACGACCAGGCCTGCCCAGCCGAAACGGTGAAAGAGGGAGGAGGCGTACATGCGCAGCAAAAGAAAAATCGACATTCCGTCCCTGACTCCCTGGGTACTTGATTCCTGATCACGCCATCGCCTCGACGTCTGGATGCTCAAGTGCGTTCAGCCGGCATTAAACCTGCTGCGTGGTTTGGAGAGAAGTACCTTGGCTGCAATAAATCCGGCGAATGCACCAAACAGATGCCCCTCGAAGGAAACACCCTGACGCGGCAGGAAGCCAAGGATCAGGCCGCCATACAGTACCGCTACGACACCGGCCGTTATCAGGTTGCTCCAGCTCCGGTGGAACCAGGCGCGCGATAACAGGTAGGCCCATAACCCGAAGACCCAGCCGCTGGCCCCCACGTGTATGCCCGCAAAACCGAACAACCAGAGCAGTGAACCGCCCAGCAGGATAATGATCGCGCTGACGGTAACGAACCGATTGAGCCCTTCGATGATCACCAGGGTGCCCAGGATCAAAAAGGCAACCAGGTTGGCGCTCAGGTGGGCAAACGACCCGTGCAAAAACGGTGAGGTGAGGATGCCGGGCAGCCCCTGCAGCGTTCTCGGGATCAGGCCGAACGCCATGAGGCTGTAACCGGTCGCCACATTGAGCAGTTGCAGCGCGACCATGAACAAGGCCAAACCTGCGATTGTCTTGAAACCCTTCAGGGCATCCATCCTGACCTCGACGTAAAAAAGAAGGGCAGACACTGCCCTCCCTGCGGCGACGCTGCTTACTCCGCCGACTTTTGCTTCAGACGTTCCAGAATCGCATTGGCGCTGCCTTCGTTCGGCGTGATGCCGGCTTCGCGCAGCTTGCGCTCCAGGTCGGTCCCGGTCGATGCATCCGCCAGTTCATCCTGGGCTTGCAGTTCAGCGGCGCGCTGCTGTTGCTTGGCCTGCAAACGATTCAGCGTACCGACGGCGGTTTCCAGCTTGCCGTTGGCACCGCCGCTGGCGATGGAGGCGCTGACCTGGGCCTTCTGTACGCTTTCGCGAGCCTTGGCCATATCCACTTGCTGGCGCAGGCTTTTGATCCGGCTTTCGGCCTTGGTGATGTCCTTGCGCATGCTTTCGGCATAGCCACCGAACTCGGTGGCTTGCTTGTGCTCCACATCCCGCTCGTTGGTCAGGGTCGAGATGGCTTCGGCCACTTCCAGGGCGAGGTCTTCACGATTGGCCTGCAGGGCAGCCACCGCCTTGGACTCCAGGTCCTTGATCTTGGCGTCGTACTCGTTGACGCGATCAGTCGCCAATTTGTGCTTGGCCATGATGCTGACCAGTTCACGCTTGGCGTTGGCCAGCGCGGTGTCGGCGTCGCGAATTTCCTGATCGAGGATGCGCAGGGCCTGTTGGTCGACGATCGATTCGCCGACTTCATTGGCACCGCCACGCAGCGCGGTGAACAATTTGCTCCAGATGGACTGAGTCATTGGATACTCCCGAATACTTAATTGAAGAAACGTTCGAAGGCTTCGCTGGCGCGCTGCACGTTGTCGACCAGGGTTTTCACCTCGGTGACGATGTTTGTCAGGCTGGAGTCGGAACTCAACGCACCGAACATGTTGTAGACAACTTGCCCGTTAGGCATGGACTCGATACCGATCGAGGACAGCGGGAACATTTCCCGGCTGCGCAACACCGCGTCATTGAATTTCGTGACATCGTTGATGGATTCGACATCGACTAGAACGGTGTCAACGATGATCTGCTCGCCCACCACCGCGATGTAAATCGGTAAGCCACCGAAGTCGTTCATTTCCAGCTTGATACTGGACTCGGAGCCTTGGACGAGAGAAAGCGTAATGTCCTTGGACACCACGTCGTCCAGGGCCTGAAGAGCGGTGTAGAGGCGATCGATATTCCAGTTGGTACCTGCGCTCATGTAATTCTCCGACATGAATGAGCCAGCCAGAATCGGCTGGCGAAGCTGTTTCTCCATCTGCTTGAGCAAGCTTCGGTTTTCGGGAAGCACCCAAGTCTCGTGTTTCACGTAGCCGGCGGCCGCCAGGCCTGCACGCATCTGCTTCATGTAAAAGCTCGATGGCTTTTTGGCGGACGGCTTCAAGCGCTCTCCCTGAAGGCTCGTTGAATCGGTATCGGGCCCTTTAGGCGGACTCGATGGAGAGCGGCGTTCCATGGTACTGACCTCGCTGTGAAAAACTCACGCGTGAGAAAATCTACAGGCATTTTTTGCCACGCTCAATAGCTCACGCGTGAGATTTTTTGACTTACTTTTCCGACCACTAAAAGGATCAGTCCTACTGACAATTCATGAATTGTCGCTTTTGAGTTGACGGTATTACCCATTCCAGCCGATTTATCCCCCAGCACCCACCCATTAATCTGTGCCCATGTTGAACGCAACGCCCAACCAACCTAAACAAAAAAGGATTCAACCATGAGCACTGCAACCTACAACCGCTTGAACAAAGACGACGCCGTAGTTCTGCTGGTCGACCACCAAACCGGCCTGATCTCCCTGGTGCAGGACTTCTCGCCCAACGAGTTCAAGAACAACGTGCTGGCCCTGGCGGACCTGGCCAAGTTCTTCAACCTGCCGACCATCCTCACCACCAGCTTCGAGCAAGGCCCCAACGGCCCGCTGGTCCCCGAGCTGAAAGAGATGTTCCCGGACGCGCCGTACATCGCTCGCCCAGGCCAGATCAATGCCTGGGACAACGAAGACTTCGTCAAGGCGATCAAGGCTACCGGACGTAAGCAGATCATCATTGCTGGCGTGGTAACGGATGTATGCGTAGCGTTCCCGACCTTGTCGGCACTGGCGGAAGGGTTTGATGTGTTTGTGGTTACCGATGCGTCGGGGACCTTCAACACCACGGTGCAGCAGGCAGCGTGGAGCCGGATGACCCAAGCGGGTGCGCAGATGATGAACTGGTTCTCGGTGGCGTGTGAGCTGCATCGCGACTGGCGCAACGATATCGAAGGCCTGGGGAATTTGTTGTCCCAGCGTATCCCTAACTATCGCAACTTGATGAATGGTTATGCGGCGCTGACGGCCCATCAGAAGTAAGTAAGCCGACGGTTGCGATAAGCCTGCCCTGAAAAGCAGGCTTTCGCTGTTTTGTGCCAGCAGTTGCCCCCCTTGACTCTCCCCTATACAGCACACCCTACCCTGAAAGCCCCAACTTTCAGGTCACGCCCCATGGCTCAACGCATCCTGGTCATCCTTGGCCATCCTTCAACCACCAGCTTCTGTTCGGCCCTGGCAGACACCTACAGCCACTCGGCAAAGATCGCCGGCCATGAGGTGCGCGTCCTACGCCTGGGTGATCTGGTTTTCGACCCGATCCTTCACAACGGCTACAGCGAAATCCAGCCCTTGGAACCCGACCTGCTCAGCGCCCAATCCGACATCCTCTGGGCCACTCATCTGACGTTCGTCTTTCCGATTTGGTGGGGCGGCATCCCGGCGCTGTTAAAGGGCTTTATCGACCGCATTTTCCTACCTGGCTTTGCCTTCAAATACCGTGAGGGCAAGCTGTTTCCTGACAAGCTGCTACACGGCCGCACCGCACACTTGCTAGTGACCCTGGATACGCTGCCGTGGTATTACCGCTGGTTCTATCGCATGCCGGGCGTGCATCAGATGCGCAGCACTACATTGGCGTTTTGCGGGATCAAGCCGCTCAAAACGTTACTGCTGGGAGCGGTGCTGGGTTCTACGCCGGGGCAGCGAGCCAAGTGGCTGACACGAGCCAGCGTACTAGCGGGAAAAGGGAGTTTTCATGTACATCGGCAAAGCCGCGCAATTGTCGGGCACGACCATCAAGGCGATTCGGCACTATGAAGCGATTGGCCTGCTGCCGACGCCGCAGCGCCGGGGCCAATACCGGGTCTATTCAGAGCAGAGCGTTGAGCTGCTGATGTTTATCAAGTGTGCGCAGCAGTTGGGTTTCAAGCTCAAGGAGTTGCAGGAAATTTTGCGCGGTTCCCAAGGCGACGCGTTGCCTTGGGAGCGGGCAGACCGGGCCATCGCCAGCAAGAAACGCGAGTTGGCCGCACAAATCGCCAAGTTACAGAGCGTACAGGCCGGCTTGCTTGAGTTTGAGAGCCAACTGAAAGAGGCGCATGGACACTGTTCGTCAATGAGCAGCATCGCTATTTGAAGTAGCCTTTGAAGGTGAACTGACGCGATTTTTTCGCTGCCCACGTAAGCCCATTCTGATTTTCAAAACCGTTCATCCAGCCGCTTTTCGCTGCGGCAGACTCCGACGCCTTGCCTTCTGCCGAGACGTCACGGATGACCAACGCTTCCCACATTGCCCATATCGAACATGAGCTGGATAGCTTCCATCAGAGCCTGGTGACGTATCGCCAGCAACTGGGGGCCTGGTATTCGCGCGCGCTGGATTCGGTGAGCCACGCCGCTGATTTACCGTCGTTGCTGGGGATGGATCGGGTGTTGCGCGCGGG